>Ga0082335_1000599_pt1 | contig 87742 bp, 90 predicted proteins | sample Subgrocontami58m_FD_72375 | JGI IMG/M metagenome (GOLD analysis project Ga0082335, IMG submission 72375) | Subsurface groundwater microbial communities from S. Glens Falls, New York, USA - GMW37 contaminated, 5.8 m (SPADES assembly) (version 2) ...
TGCGGGTGGCCTATCTGGTCTCCGGCTCGATGCCGGGCGTGCTGCCAAAGACGCCGATGCAGGTCCGCAACCGCAAGCTCACGCTGCGGCTGGCGGGAAAATATGCGCCGCTGGCGGGCGAGCGGGTGTTCAACAGACTGAAGCAACTGGCTCGTCTGATCGGGCGCGAGCCGGTGATTGCGGTGGAATAGGTGGGCGGGCCTGTTCTCGATTCAATTTTCAAACAGCGCACTGATTCTCTCGGCCTCATGGTGAGGAGCGTCCGTAGGACGCGTCTCGAACCATGCGGCCGCCCCATCCTTTGAGACGCCCGCTGCGCGGGCTCCTCAGGATGAGGCGGAGAGCCAACGCTCCGCTTGCCCTGTTGTTTACGGCGCGGGCGTACGCTCGCTATCCCGTCCTTGCACTTACTGTCCAATCGCCCGGCAAATCGCGCGTTCGGTCGAAAACAGCAACACGCGATAGCCGTCGTCTTCGTACATGGCGTAGTCGTCGTGCTCGAACCGCTGGCGGACATAGCGCAAAGCCAGCGTCACGCCGGCAAGACTTTGCGGCACAGTCCGAGCGAGGCGATCAGCTGCTGTCATTTCCACGCGGCCCAATGGACCTTCGGCCTCGCACAACTTGGCGAGACGCGCCGTCAGTGCCGGACGCAAGGAGTCATCGACGTGGCGTAGCGCGGTGTCGGCTGCTTGCTGCGCGGCGAACAGCCGGAGGAGATCGGCATAGGCGCGGCGATGGTCGCCAATGGCGGCGAAGATAGGATCGCAAACCGCCTCGCCCGCGAGAAGCGGAGCGGAGGCGACAACGGCGGCGGGGATGACTGCCGATGCTGCCACCACGTCGCGCCGTGTGATAGAACGGCGACCAGCCTGGGCCATGGGTATCCTCCTTGGCTCGGGTCAGGCCCGGCGCGGGAGCTTCCATCTTCCCGTCGGGCCGCTAGTATATATCAGAGTGATATACATACAGGATTGATAGACTGCTGTCAATCGCTTCGATATACGTTCGATATGTCAAGCGAAACGAGAAGCAAGCAGATTTTGATTCGTATCAGGCCATCTTTGAAGACGGCCGTTGAAGCGGCGGCAGCGGATGACCACCGCTCGCTATCCTCTCTGATCGAAAAACTGATTACCGACTACTTGCGCAAAAAGGGTCGCCTGCCCAAAGCCTGACGCCGTCGTCGCGCTCGGAAGGCCGAGATGCTCCTTTCGCGTCACGTCGCTCAAGGTTCGCCTGAGCCCGGCGCGCGCAAACACCATGGCGGGCCGCTTTCATTTGTTAGTAAATGTTTTATAATCGCTGACAGACTCGATGTCAACTAACATTTGCTAACAATGTCAGCAGCCCGTGAAACTAGGAGCGCTCCTCTCGGCTTGCGCATAACGCCGGCTTTAAAAAAAGCTTTGGAAGAGGCGGCCGCTGATGACCATCGCCCCATCGCCTCCTATGTTGAAAAGCTTTTGATCGATCATTTGAGGAAGAAGGGGTATCTGCCAAAAACCTGACGGGCGGGAATAAGTTTTTCACTCCGTCATGCCCGGGCTTGACACCGCACATCGGGTTTACCCGATGTGCGGCAGCTAAAATTGCGGAACTCGGGCAGGCCCGAGTTCCGATGGTATCTCGCTTAGGAGGGCAGCGCGTCCCTGATCGGGATGGCCGGAACAAGTCCGGCCATGACGTATGTGTCATTCCGGAAGCCGAGTGAAACGAGGCTATCCGGAATCCAGACGCGAGCGCTGTCGCTTGGTGCTGGATTCCGGGTTCGCGCTTTCAGCGCGCCCCGGAATGACGAGAAGATGTTTCGAGCGTCACTCCCGCTCCACCGCCACCACGCGGCCCTTCTCCACCGCCAGCGCCAATTCGCCACGCTTGAGCGCCAAGGCCTGGTTTCCGAACAATTCCCGCCGCCAGCCTTTGAGCGCGGGCACGTCGGCGTCGTCGTCGGCGGCGATGTTTTCCAGATCATCGACGGTGGCGATCACCTTGGCGGCGACGCCGTGGCGCTCCGAAGTCATGCGCAGCAGCACCTTGAGCAGCTCGACCGTGGCGCCGCCGTTGGCTGCGGCGCGGCTGCGCTCCAGCCGCGGCAGGGTTTTCGGATCGCGCGCCAGCCCGCGATTGACCGCTTCCACGATCGCCTCGCCCCATTTCGAACGCTCAAAGCCCTTCGGTAGCGAACGCAACTGGCCCAGCCGCTCCACCGTCGCCGGCGCCTGCACCGCGATGTCGCCCAGAACGTCGTCCTTGAGCACGCGGCCGCGCGGGACATCGCGCGCCTGGGCTTCGCGCTCGCGCCAGGCGGCGACCTCCATGAGGACCGCAAGCTCCTTCGGCTTGCGCACGCGCGTCTTCAGCCGCTCCCAGGCGCTTTCGGGGTCCATGCGGTAGGTTTTAGGCGAGGTGAGAATTTCCATCTCCGCGCTCACCCATTCCGTGCGGCCGCGCTTTTGCAGGTCGGCCGAGAGCGCCAGATAGACGTCGCGCAGATGCGTCACGTCGGAGACGGCGTAAGTGAGCTGCGCCTCGGTCAGCGGCCGGCGCGTCCAATCCGTGAAGCGGTTGGATTTGTCGAGCATGTCGCCGGTGATGCGCTGCACGAGCTGGTCATAGGAGATGGAATCGCCATAGCCGAGCACCATGGCGGCGACCTGGGTATCGACGATCGGGTGCGGCAGCACGCCGGCGCGGTGCCAGACGATCTCGATGTCCTGGCGCGCGGCGTGGAAGACCTTCAGCACCTTTTCGTCCGTCATCAGGGCGAAGAAAGGCGCGAGATCGATGCCGGGGGCGAGCGCGTCGATGATGACAGCTTCGTCGGTACTGGCGATCTGCACCACGCAAAGTATCGGGTAAAAGGTGGTCTCGCGCAGGAATTCGGTATCGACGGTCACGAAGGGATGGCGGGCGAAGCGGGCACAGACCGCGGCCAGTTCCTCAGTGGTGGTGATGGGCTCCATCGCAGCTAGATAGCTCAGCTTGGCTCCGGGGCAAAGCGGAGCGTTGCTTGACAAAGCCGCTGCCGCATGTGCTTTTCCCGCGACTTTTAACCCCTTCGCGCCAGCCAAATTCCAGGGCCGTCCATGCACCGCTACCGCACTTATACCTGCGGCGCGCTTCGCGAAAGCGACGTGGGCAAGGACGTGCGGCTGGCGGGCTGGTGCCACCGCATCCGCGACCACGGCGGGCTGCTGTTCATCGACCTGCGCGACCACTATGGCGTGACGCAGGCCGTCGCCGACCCGGATAGCCCCGCCTTCAAGGACGCGGAGAAGCTGCGCGCCGAATCGGTGGTGCGGATCGACGGCAAGGTGAGGAAACGTCCCGCCGGGACGGAGAACCCGGAGCTTCCGACCGGCCTGATCGAGGTCTTCATCAAGGAAATCGAGGTGCTGGGGCCGGCGGCAGAGCTGCCGATGCCGGTATTCGGCGAGCAGGAATATCCGGAGGAGATGCGGCTGAAATACCGCTTCCTCGACCTGCGCCGCGAGCGGCTGCACGCCAACATCATGAAGCGCGGCGCCATCATCGACTCGCTGCGCCGGCGCATGAAGGAGCAGGGCTTCTTCGAGTTTCAAACGCCGATCCTGACCGCGTCCTCGCCGGAAGGCGCGCGCGACTATCTCGTGCCGTCGCGCCTGCATCCCGGGAAATTCTACGCGCTGCCGCAGGCGCCGCAGCAGTTCAAGCAGCTCATCATGATCGCGGGCTTCGACCGCTATTTCCAGATCGCGCCCTGCTTCCGCGACGAGGACGCGCGCGCCGATCGCTCGCCGGGCGAGTTCTACCAGCTCGACATCGAGATGAGCTTTGTCACCCAGGAGGACGTGTTCGCGGCGGTGGAGCCGGTGATTCACGGCGTTTTTGAGGAATTTTCCGGCGGCAAGCCGGTGACGCCGAAATTTCCGCTTATAAAGTATTACGATTCGATAACGCGCTACGGAACTGACAAGCCTGACCTTCGAAATCCTGTTGTGATGCAGAATGTCACTGAAGCGTTCCGTGGGTCGGGCTTTAAAGTTTTTGCCAATCAAATTGAGTCTGATCGCGAAGTAGAAGTCTGGGCGATTCCAGCCCCCAAAGGCGGGAATAGAGCTTTTTGCGATCGCATGAACGAATGGGCAAAGGGCGAAGGACTTCCTGGGCTCGGTTACATTTTCTGGCGCGAAGGTGAAGAGGGTGGCGCGGGTCCAATAGCCAAAAATCTTGGCCCTGAGCGCACTGAACGGATTCGCGCCCAACTGAATCTTGGCGTAGGCGATGCGGTGTTTTTTGCAGGGGGAAGGACCGATAATTTTGTCCACATCGCGGGCTTCGCTCGCACGAAGATTGGCAATGATCTCGGCCTTATTGACAAAGATCGATTTGAGTTCTGTTGGATTGTCGATTTTCCGATGTACGGCGAAAATCGCGAGGAGAACACAATCGAATTCAGTCACAATCCGTTCTCCATGCCCAACATGGCGGCTGAGGAATTTTTGGCGCTCGACGCCAACGACCGGGAGAAAATCCTCGGCATTAAGGCCATCCAATACGACATCGTCTGCAACGGGGTGGAGCTGTCTTCGGGCGCCATCCGCAACCACCGGCCCGACGTGATGAAGAAGGCCTTCGCCATCGCTGGCTACGGCGAGGACGTGCTGGAAAAGAAGTTCGGCGGGATGCTGCGCGCGCTGCAATACGGCGCGCCGCCACACGGCGGCATCGCACCGGGCGTCGACCGCATCGTCATGCTGCTCTGCGGCGAGGAGAATTTGCGCGAGGTGGTGCTGTTCCCGATGAACCAGCGCGCCGAGGATCTGCTCATGGGCGCGCCCTCGGAAGTTTCGCCCAAGCAGCTCAAGGAGCTGCACATCAAGCTCGATCTGCCGAAGAAGTAGAGGAAAGCGCGTCATCCTGAGGTGGCCGCGAAGCGGCCCTCGAAGGATGCGCGCCGTCGCCCTTCGAGGCTCGGCCGCTCGCGGCCTCGCTCCTCAGGGTGACGACGGCGGGCTACGCCTTCGCCACATGCTCCGCGATGAAGCGCGGCAGCGCGAAGGCTGCTTTGTGCACTTCCGGCGTCCAATATTGGGTCGGGAATGAGCCCGCGGCCTTGTAGCGCTCGGCGATGGTCTCGACCGGCGTTTGCCGCAGCTTGGCATCGTCGGCCGCCCAGCCCATGGCCATGTGGCCGCCCACGTAAGTCGGGATAGCGGCGACGTAGCAGCTTCCGTCGGCATAGAGCTGACGGAAGTGGCCGACGCTCGATATCAGCTCGCCGGGCTGAAAGAAGGGCACGCCGTTTTGCGTCACCATTACGCCGCCCTTGGCCATGCATTTCTTGCAATTGGCATAGAATTCCCGGGTGAACAGCACCGCGCCCGGCCCCTGCGGATCGGTGGAATCGACGATGATGACGTCGAAGCGCCGGCCGGTCTCGGCCACGTATTTCATCCCGTCGGCGATGACGCTCTCGAATCGCTTGTCGGCGAATACCGGGCCGGTGAACTCCGGAAAATGCTCCTTGGAGAATTCGATCACCGAGGCGTCGATCTCCACCTGGGTGAGGCGGGCGACCGACTTGTGCTTGAGGACTTCCTCGGCGATGCCGCAGTCGCCGCCGCCGATAATCAGCACCTCCTTCGCCCGGCCATGGGCGAAGATCGGCACGTGGCTCATCATTTCCTGGTAGATGAATTCGTCGCGGGCGGTGACCTGGGTGGCGCCGTCGAGCATCAGCATCTTGCCGAAATACTTGTGCTCGAACAGGACCAGGTGCTGGTGCTCCGTGCGCATCTCATAGAGCACCCGCTCGACCGCATAGGTCATGCGGAAGCCGAGGTCGTCGAACAGGGTTTCCGCAATCCAGCGTTTCTCGGCCATCGAGCTAATCCTTCCACCGCTGTCCGATTTATCCCAAGTCTGCCGTCATGGCCGGGCTTGTCCCACGGCTGTCCAGTTTAAGTAGTTAAGTGATTCAAATGACTCAACATCGCAGTCCCAAGTCCCGAGTGCCAACGAATACTATGAACCTGTGTAGCTCCAATGGCTTGGAATGACTCAGGAAAATTTAAACCGGACAGCCGTGGGCTTGTCCCGGCCATCCACGGCTTTTTTGCAGCCCAAACGTGGATGCCCGGCACAAGGCCGGGCATGACGACGTTTGAGTTGACGTATACGCCTTAAGCGCCCTGGCCGCGTAGGATCTCGCTTACGGCGACCTGTTTTGGCTTGAACGCCTCCCGCAGCACGGGGACGCAGGCGTCCGGATTGGCATTGCCGCACATGAACACGTCGAGCGCGGCATAGCCATTTTCCGGCCAGGAATGGATGGAGATGTGGCTTTCCGCCAGCACCGCCACGCCGGAAACGCCGCCGTTGGGCTCGAAGTGATGCAGGTGGATATGCAGAAGGGTCGCTCCCGCCGCGTCCACACAGCGCCGCAACGTCGCTTCGATATGATCGATATCGTCGAGACGCTTGGCGTCGTAAAGGTCGACGATGAGATGCGCACCGGCGCACCGCACCCCGTTCCTCACCACGAAATGATCGTCAGGCTGTTTGGTCTCGACCGCAGCGGCGGCTTTGACTTTCCTAGCTTTGGCGATCGCGAAGTCTTCCTTTCGGGAGGTACTTGGGGTCCCCAAGCCCGTCCCCAATTGGAAGAGGGCTCGCTGGCGCATGCCATGTCCTCCCCAACCAGAGATCGAAGCCCGAGAGACCGGCGAACCGGCTCACGGAAAGCGAATGCCGCCGAAACAGACCTGCACGCACAGACCAGTCACAGCGGCAAATCCCAAATAACACACAATCCACTTCATTCAAGAGGATTTTTCGGCTGCGTGCCCCGAATCTCCCCAGCAGAAATTCTGCCTGCGGAAAGTTAAGGATTTGAACGCTTTCCTGCGCCGGTTTTCGCCAGCGGCATGTTGACGGCGATAGCCGCCGCGCCCGGCGCGGTGACGCGCGCCGCCGGAGCCGAGCGAGAATCGGTTTCCGCCGACACGACGATCGCTTGCGAAGCCGGTCGCAATTGCGAAACGCTGCCTTGGCCATTGGCGTGCTGCAGCGGCGATCAGCTTCCGGCCGACAAGCCGCGCCACGCCAGCGTTTACCTTTGAGTAACCATGCCTGCGGCCAATTGGGCTGATGCCCCGCCTGGGGCTAAGCGCCACCCCATGCTTAAGCTCGCCTTTACGGCGCTGCACCACCCTATCAGCCGAGCGGAAAGAGGGGTGGGGTTTGCTCTTGGCAGGGCGACAGAAGGTCGTTGCGGGACTGGTCGGCGTTCTTTTGGCGGGCGCCGGCCTTTTTGCGTTCCATTACTGGCTGGACCAATTCATCGCCCGCCAGGCCAGGGAGGAGGTGGAGTTGGCGGCCCAGCGCAAGGTCGCCCTGGCCGAGAATCGTATCGGCCGCGTCATCGCAACTCTCGAAGACCTCAGTCGCCAGGGGGTCGAGACCTGCCGCCCGGCGCAGCTCGATCTGGCGCGAAAGGCTGTCTTTTCCAATGTCATGATCAAGGAAATATTTTTGATCGGGACGGATGGTCAGACGCTGTGCGCGACGTCCGGACTGGCGGTGGGCGCACGCAAGGTGCTCTCCTCCCAGCAGGCTACGTCCTCGGCCGCGCATATATGGGTTGATGTTTTCAGCTTCGGCGATACAGCGGAGAAAATTGTACGCATCCGTCGATTGGACGGCGACAAGGCATCCGGGCTTGGCGCGCTGCTCCTAGGCTCCACCATCATCGCCCAGAGCTCGACGGAGGGAAGCGCCCTGAACGGCTACGGCCGCATGACCATGCAAGACGGCACGTTGATCGGAGAATCCGGCGCGCCTTCTGACGCGGAATCTGCCGGGGACGCGCCCCTGACTGCCGGCGCTTCTTCCAAGCGCTATGGGTTGAACGTGAGCATGTCGCTTTCGCGCTCGGCTTTTCGGTCCGAGGCTGCTCGCATTCAGGCGTTTGGGTTGAAAATTGCCGGAGTGTTGGCCCTGATTCTCCTTGCGCTTTACTTTATCTTGCCAAGACGGCAGCACGAGAACCCGATTGCCGAGCTGGAGCGGGCGCTTCGCGCCGGAGAATTCGTGCCCTATTACCAGCCTGTAGTGGACCTGATATCGGGCAAGCTGTGGGGCGCCGAAGTTCTGATTCGCTGGCGCAAGCCGGACGGCAGCATCGTCTCGCCGGCCGCCTTCATCCCGCTTGCCGAGTCCAGCGGCATCATCCTCGACATGACACGGGCCCTGATGCGCCGGGTTTGCCAGGAAATCGGGCGCGCCTATGCCGAGCGGCCGCATCTGAAGGTGTCGTTCAATCTGGCAGCGCGGCATTTCGAGGACGAGACCATCGTGCGCGACGTGCGGGACATTTTCGGGCGCAGTTCAGTGCGGCTGTCGCAGCTGGTGCTGGAGCTGACCGAGCGGCAGCCGATCGAGAACCTGGTCGAGACGCGCCGGCTGATCACCACGCTGCAAGGATTGGGCGTGCGGATGGCCATCGACGATGTCGGCGCCGGCCATAGCGGGCTTTCCTACATTCTCAAGCTCGGCGTCGACATCATCAAGATCGACAAGATGTTCATCGACGCCATCGGCGTCGAGCGCAGCTCCACGACCATCATTGAGACATTGATCGATCTGGCGCACAACATGCGGATGGAGGTCATTGCCGAAGGCGTGGAGAATTTCGAGCAGGTGGTCTGCCTGCGCGACCGCGGCGTGCGCGCGGCGCAGGGCTTTGTGTTCGCGCCGCCGCTGCCGGGCTCGTCCTTCCTGCAGCTCATCGAGGCCATTGATCCTTTGGCCGCGGATCCGGCGATGACCGAGGACAAGAACCTCGCCGTGGCCTAGAGTCTGATCCGGTTAGATTGAATCGGATCAGACTCTAGATTCCTTAGTTTGTCGCGCAATCTTGCGGCGAACCGTTTCCCACCCCGGATCAAGTCCGGGGCAGGCTTTCGCCGGATTGCACTCTCTAGGGCGCGAGCTTCGCGCGCAACTCGAGAAGAAACAGCTTTTGATAGGCGATGATTTTCTTCAAACTCACGTCATAGGGGAACCAGGCCAACCGGTCGATTTCCGGAAAGCTTTTGCGCTGGCCGGAGCGCGGCGGCCATTCCATCTCGAACATGTTGCTGGTGAAGCCGGCCAGGTCGAAATCCGCCTCGAAAGCCCAGGCCAGCACCGTCTTGCCGCTCCTTTGCCGCACCGGTTGCAACGGCGTCATCTCGCCGGTGGCGACGAAACCGGTCTCTTCGGTGAATTCCCGCCGAGCCGCCGAGAGCGGGTCGACATCCGCCTCGGCCACGCCTTTGGGAATGGTCCAGGCTCCGTCATCTTTCTTGGTCCAGAACGGCCCGCCGGGATGCGCGAGGAGAACCTCAAGCCCGTCGTGTCGGCGGAATGCGAGCAGTCCGGCGCTAATCTGCGATCTCCGCGACATCCTTACCTCGCCTGCTGTCCCTGGGATGGCGTAAGCCTACTGAGAAGAGCCAGCCTAGAGTCTGATCCGATTAGATTGAATCGGATCAGACTCTAGATTTCTTAGTTTGTCGCGCAATCTTGCGGCGAACCGGCAAACCCACTTCGCCGGATTGCGCTCTAGCGGATTTTCCCTGTGTTCCCGACGGCCGCTTTTACTGGATTTCTGGAACCGCCAGACGGGGCTTGGCGTTATCTCTTTGCCTTTGACAGTCCGAGACATCGGATAGTTGGGCAAGGAAGAGTCCCCGGCCTCAAAACCGGGGGCTCTACCATCTTGTCACAGGTCTTACCGGCGCAAAGGAGGCCTTCATGTTCAGAGTCTATAGTGCTCCCAGCGGCAAGGAGCAGATTTCCCCACTGGAGAAAGAGCACTTGCTATTCAAGGAATTCCCCAACCTCGATGAGGCCTTCGGCTGGGCTGGCTACATCAGCAAGACCGGCCGCGCCGCTTTGTCGATCGAAGGGGATGACGGAACCCGGCTGAGCGCTCACGAGATTGCCGGCGCCTTACGCCACCGCAGCGGCATGCATTGAACTCGGGGCCGGAGCGGCATCAGGCCGCTTTGGCCGGCTGCGCGTCCCGGACGTGCCATTCGCCATACCAGGCGCAACGGGCTCGCACCTTGTTGGCGCGAATGCGGAGCAGTGTTTGCAGCTCGCTTTCCACGCCGATATCAACTCGCCACCCGGTGAGGGGACAGACAAATATCAAGCGTTCCATGGCAGCGTCTCCTGACTGGAGAACGAAGGTCATAGTTGAAACTCTTGGCGCGGCCGGCTGGTTCGCTGTTGCACGACATTGGCTGCGCGGGGCGAGCGGCGAGGCCACGGAAGCGCCGCTTCCAGCCGTCGTGCAAATCGTTGCTGGGAGTGGGCACAAAGCCGCAATTCAGATCATATAACCTATTGATTATAAAATACTTTACTGAAGTATCTGGCGCTGCCGCAATTTTCCAGCAGGCGGCAAAATTAGCTGCTATAATTATTATATGAGCAAAAATTCAGCGAAGAAAAAGGCCCTCCAGGAAAGAGCGTCGATGCTTGCCCCTGTTCGAGAGGCGGCATTGAAAACCCACAAGTTCCATGTTGGCCAGGCGGTCTATTTTACCTCCGGGACCATGGGCCGCCCCGGCGCCAGCGGCAGCTACAAAGTCGTCAGGCTGCTTCCGTCCGAGGGCGATGATTATCAATACCGCATCAAGAGCCCCGGCGAAGCTTTTGAGCGCGTGGCCAAGGAAAGTCAGCTCGATCGCGATCGTTAAGCACGCAGCGCGCGTCAGTGCGCCGACAGCCAGGCTACGCCACCATTATTTGCGCTGGATCACTTGCGCTGGGGCTGCAGGGAGGAATGAGCTATGCCCATCTTTATCACTCAAGGCCGCTTCACCCGTGAGGCCCTCAAGGGAATGATCGTCCGCCCCGAGGACCGGGCGGACGCCGTGTCGCGCCTGCTCACCAAGGCGGGCGGACGCCTCATCGGCTATTACATGACCTTCGGCGAATACGATTTTCTTTCCATCGCCGAGGCGCCAAGCGAGACGCAGATGGCGGCAGTCCTGCTTGCTGCCGCAAGCGGAGGCGGCGTAACTGATCTGCGCACGACGCTCGCCATGACCTCGATCGAGGCGAAGGGCGCCTTTGCGGCCGCCGGCGATCTCGCGCCGGGATTTAGGTCTGCCGGAGGCGTCTAATCCAGGCGGCCGTAACGCCCGCAGGGGCCTTGCCGGGCCTATACTCCAACGTGTTCAATAGACTGCTGAAGAATAAGACGAAGCCGTCCGCCGCCGGCTGATTGCCTTCGTCCAATCGCGGGAGGGGACAATGCACGTCGTACTGCGGGTCGCTGCGCTTGCCGCAACTGCTTTCTTATTGAATTTTTCTGCGTCCAGCGCGTTCGCGCAGGACTATCCGACAAAATCCGTGCGCATGATCGTGCCCTTCGGGGCCGGCGGCCCGGCCGACGTGTATGCCCGCTTGCTGGCGCAGCATCTTTCGGATTCACTGAAGCAGTCGTTCGTGGTCGAAAACCGGCCCGGCGCGGGCGCGATCATCGGCACCGACGCGGTGGCGAAGTCGCCGCCCGACGGCTACACGCTGCTGGTGATGTCGAACACGCACACCACCAACGAGTCGCTGATTCCCAGCAGGCCATATGAGTTGATGCGCGACTTCGTTCCGGTCTCGCCGATCAACTATTCCGACCTGTTGATGGTTGCGCATCCTTCAGCGGGGGTGAAGGATCTGAAAGAATTCATCGCGCTCGCCAAGAAAGAGCCGGGCAAGCTCAACTACGCGTCCTCGGGGCCGGGCACGCCGTATCACATGGCCGGCGAATTGTTCAAAGCGATGAGCGGGACCAATATCGTTCACGTGCCGCATAAAAGCTCGGGCGATATGCGCAGCAGCGTCATGGGCGGCCACGTGCAGATGATGTTCGATGCCATCACGGTGACGGCGCAGGCCGTGCAAGGTGGTCAACTGATCGCTCTGGGCACGACCGGCAAGCAGCGCTCATCGGTGATGCCGAATGTGCCGACCGTGGCCGAGGCGGGAGTGCCTGGATACGAGGCGACGATCTGGCTCGGCGTAATGGCGCCGGCGGGAACGCCGAAGCCGATCGTGGACAAGTTGAATGCCGAGATCGTCAAGATCATGAACCGGCCGGACGTGAAGGAAGCCTGGGCGAAGCAAGGCGCCGTGCCCATGTCCATGAGCCCCGCCGAGTTCGACAAATACCTGCGCGCCGACATCGAAAAATGGGCGCAGGTAGTGAAGGTTTCGGGCGCAAAGGCCCAGTGAAACCGGTCGCGCCCGCGATCGTCTTAGACGCAAGGAGAGGGGATGCCGGAGTTTGATGCTGCCAGCGGAACGATTCCACTGCCCGTGTGGGCAGCGGGCGCATTGCTGGTCCTGCTGATCGCCATTTGCATCATGGCCTTGCGGCGCTCAGGCTCGCCTGGATCGGTTGCGGCGTTGTTCGGCATCCCCGCGCTCATCATCATCGCATGGGCGGCCTGGACCTATGTCGATCAGTCGGTCCTGCGCGAGCGCGCCGCGGAGCGGCAGGCGCTCGATGCACGCGCCCAGCAACTGACCGCAAACGCGATGATGCCGGGATCGGCGCTGGCCTGCCTCGATGCGGTTGCTGGCCAGGCGGTGGAAGTTTCCTGCGAACGCGCCGTGTTCGTCAGTCCGGAAGCGGTCGCTGCGGCCGCCGCCTATGTGGAGGCGCGGCTGCGGCTGTTAGCTGACGGTCTGGATTATGCCCGGCGCGCCGACCGCGGGTATCACACCGCGCTCGCAGGACTGCGCCGGGCGATCGAGATCGACCGCTTCGGCTTTGCCGCCCATGTACTGGCGACCCGCGACGGCTGCACGCCCGAGCAGTGCGCAGCTTTTGCGCTGCTGCGGGACGCGGGCGCGGTGAAGGCCAATTTGCAGGCGCATACCTATGAGAACAACATCACCCGCTATGCGGCGGGCTGGGCGGCGCCCATGGGCGCGGCGGCTGCCGTGGCTGTCCCGGCCAGTCCGGCCGTCTCTTCCGCCGTAACGGCGAACAAGTCGATCGACTTTCCCAGCGCCGCCTCCATCCCGCCAGTCAGCATCATGAATGCCGAGCCGCGCATGGATGCCGCTGCGGGGTCCGAGCCCGCCACGCCGCGCCGGCCGGCCGCGCCGCCGCCGTCCGCAAGCACGGCCGCACCGCGCGCGCCGTGAATGGCGGGACGCGATGGCCTTGCATCTCGTCAAGCTTTGCGTCGGCTGCGACTCCGTCAAAGACCTGGAAGACTGGATCCGGCAAAAACTCAAGGACAGGAAGAAGCGCCGGCTCGCGCCCGAGCATATCCACACCACGCGCATGACGCCCAAGCGCGCGGACGAACTGCTTGACGGCGGCTCGCTCTATTGGGTCATCCGCGGTCAGGTGAGCTGCCGCCAGCGCCTGCTCGCGGTGCGTCCCTTTGTCGATCGCGCAGGGGTGGGACGCTGCCGCCTGGTGCTCGATCCCGCGCTGGTGCTGGTGGAGCCGCGGCCGTTTCGCGCTTTCCAGGGCTGGCGCTATCTGGCTGAGAAAGATGCGCCGCGCGATCTCGATCACGCCGCGCCTGGCGCTGCGGCTATGCCGGAGAATTTGCGCCGCGAGCTGCGGGAACTCGGGCTGCTATAATTACACGCCGATATTGTCGATCAGCCGGGTCTTGCCGAGTTTTGCCGCGACCAGCAGGCGCACCGGGCCGTCCTTGGCCGACGTCACGGGCTTGAGCGTTTGCGCGTGACGCGCCTCGAGATAGTCGAGCGCAAAACCCGCGCGCTCGATCGCGGCGCGGCCGTCCGCCAAGGCTTCGCCAAGGGGGCGGCCTTGCTTGATCTTAGCCGCGCAATCGACAAGCACCCGATGCAGCGTCGGCGCGATGGCGCGCTCTTGCGGTGAGAGATAGACGTTGCGCGAGGAGAGCGCCAAGCCGTCCTTCTCGCGCACGATAGGCGCGGCGACAATCTTGACCGGGATGTCGAGGTCGCGCGCGAGTGCTTTGACGACCCGAAGCTGCTGAAAATCCTTCTCGCCGAAGATGGCCGCGTCCGGCAGGCACTGGATGAGCAATTTGGCCACGACGGTGGCGACGCCGCCGAAGAAGTGCGGGCGGAAGGCGTCTTCCAGGCCGGCGGACGCAGGTCCTTGCGGGGCGATGCGGGTCGCAAAACCCTTCGGATACATCACCGCCATGGAGGGGGCCCAAACGAGATCGGCACCGGTGCGGGCGAGCGCCGCCATGTCCTCGTCAAAGCGGCGCGGATAGCTCGCCAGATCCTCGTGCGGCGCAAATTGCGTGGGATTGACGAAGATCGAGACCACCACCCGGTCGGCCTTGCGTCTGGCGAGGCGGACCAAAGCCAGATGCCCGGCGTGCAAGGCACCCATGGTCGGCAGCAGCGCCACCGTCTCGCCGGCCGCGCGAAAGCGGCCGATCGCGCGGCGCAGCGCCGGCATTGTGCGCGCGACAGGAGGCCGACTTTTCATGGGTTCCGCCATGGCATGGAAAGTGCTGCCAAATCTACCAAAGTGCCCGGTCGCCAGCCATATGGCCGATTAATTATGAACGTCCGCAATTCTACTTAAACCTTGACCAAAGCGGCTAAAAGATTGAAGAATTAAAGCGCCTCGGGAGTAGTTCATGGGTATCCAGGCGAGTTTCGGGCGGCCCAAATCCGCCCATGTCATCGTGCTTGGCAACGAAAAGGGTGGTTCGGGTAAATCGACCACAGCCATGCATATCGCCGTGGCCTTGATGAAGGCCGGTCAACGCGTCGCCACCATCGATCTCGACTCCCGGCAGAAAAGCTTCACCCACTACGTGGAAAACCGCCGCGACTGGGCCAAGCGCGCAGGCGTCAAGCTGGAAGTTCCCAAGCATTACTGCATCGCCCGCGGCACCGGCATCAAGCTCGACGAGAACGAGGCGGTCGAATTTAACGGCTTCGCCGAGGCCGTCACGGCGGTGGAAAAAACCCACGATTTCATCGTCGTCGATACCCCCGGAACCGACAATTATCTGATGCGCCTGGCGCATTCCATGGCGGACACGCTGCTCACCCCGCTCAATGACAGCTTCCTGGATTTCGACGTGCTCGGCACCGTCGACCCCACCACCTATGCGGTGACGGGAGCGAGCCAATATGCCGAAATGGTGTCGGACGCGCGCCGCCAGCGGCGGCTGATCGACGGGGAGCTGCCCGACTGGATTGTGGTGCGCAATCGCCTGTCCATGCTCGGCTCGCGCAACCGGCGCCTGGTCGGCGAGGGCTTGAACGAGCTGGCGCTGCGGCTTGGCTTCCGCTTTGCCGACGGCTTCGCCGAGCGCGTGATCTATCGCGAATTCTTTCCGCGCGGGCTCACGGCGCTGGACGATCTCGACGAGGCGACGCTCGGCACCCGGCCGAATATGTCGCATGTGACCGCCCGCGAGGAGGTCACGCAATTGCTGACCGCGCTGAAGCTGCCGCTGGACGAGCGCGGGCAGAAGCGCGCCGCCAACCGCGCCGAATGGCGCTCCGTCGCCACCCAGCCGCTCGAAGTCCACGATATGCTTGGCTGACGGCAGGCGGCGCGGGGCGGCGCAGCCCATTGCCTCGGCCGAGTCAGGTCGCCAAGTTAAAGGGTTCGGGAGACATTCTCCCCGGAACCCGCGCATGAGCAAAGACCGCCCCGCCCCCCCGGCAAAAGCCGAAAACCATGACAAACCGGCGCCTGCTTCGCCGCGTGGGGAGATCGAGGCATTTCTCGCGCAAGTGAAGGATCTCGCTCCGCGCACCGCCTCGGGCCGGCGCGGCCGTCTGATCTTTGCGCTTGACGCCACCATGAGCCGGCAGCCGGCCTGGAACACGGCGCGGCGGCTACAGACCGACATGTTCCGCGAAGCCGCCGCTGTCGGCGGCCTCGACGTGCAGCTTGTCTATTACCGCGGCCTCGGCGAATGCCGCGCCTCGCGCTGGGTGTCCGAGGCGGAGCGGCTGGCGGGGCTGATGGAAGGCATCGACTGCCGGGGCGGGCATACCCAGATCGGGAAAATCCTCTCTCATGCCCGGCACGAGACCGAGCGGACGAAAGTGCAGGCTTTGGTCTTTGTTGGCGATGCGATGGAAGAGGCGGTTGACGATCTGAGCGTTGCCGCGGGCGAATTGGGCCTGCTCGGCGTACCCGCATTCATGTTCCAAGAGGGAGATGATCCGATCGCCGAACAGGCGTTTCGCGAAATCGCCCGGCTGACGCGCGGCGCCTATTGCCGCTTTGATCCGGGCGCGGCGCAGGAGCTGGCCGAGCTGCTGCGTGCGGCCGCGGCCTATGCCGCGGGCGGATTGAAAGCGCTGACGGAGGCATCGCGCCGCTCCGGCGCAGCCACGCACAAGCTGCTGCAGCAGTTGAGATAGCCATGCAGGCGCTGATTTTGGGCGTTGTCGTTTTGGTTCTGGTGCTGTGGGCGCTGAACGTCTTCGCCAAGGTAGATACGCGGCAGCTCGTGCGCGTCATACGACCGGCAGGCGGCATCGGCGCGCTGCTGCTTGCCGTTTTTCTCGGCGTGCGCGGCGAGCTTGCGGTGGCGCTTCCTTTGGGTTTTGCCGGTCTCAGCCTGCTGGGCTGGCTTCCATTCGGGCCGGCCGGATTTGGCCAGCGCACCAGCAAGAGCCCGCGTCAGGTGTCGCGCGTGCGCTCCGCTTTTGTGGAGATGGAACTCGATCATGACTCTGGCGCCATGCGCGGGCGCATTCTCGCGGGCCCGCACGAGGGCGTGCCGCTTGAGGCGCTCGACGTGCCGACGCTGGTCGGCTTCCTCGCCGGCATCGACGAGGAAAGCCGCGCCCTACTCGGCGCCTACCTCGACCGCCGGGAGCCCCGCTGGCGTGAACACGCGCAGGGCGATACGGCAACGGGGCAGGGCGCGCCGCCGCGCTCCGGTAAAATGACTCAAGAGGAAGCCTATCAAATCCTTGGCTTGCAGCCTGGCGCGAGCCGGCAGGAAATCGGGCACGCGCACCGCTCGCTCATGAAGAAACTGCATCCCGACCAAGGGGGGTCGACGTATCTCGCGGCCCGCGTGAACGAGGCCAAGGACATTCTTCTTCGCCGTCATCGCTGATGTACTCCTGACGCAACATCACAGCGAGCGGCTCCTGTCGGCGATCCCCTGTTATTGCGGCCCTAGTTTTTCAGGGCCATGCAGGCAATTTCATTTTGCTTGAGATATTTGCAAGCTGCCTCGGCCTGATCCTTGTTGAGCCCGGCGAAGCGGGCGCGGTAAAGCGTTTTTTCGCCTTTGGTGACGCGTTCGGTGAAGGGATCGGCGCGGCCGAGCAGCGACTTGGCGCGGCTCTGCGCGGAGTAAAGCCGCTGCTTGGCCTCGGTTTCCTGATCGAAGGCGCCGATCTGAATCATCCAGCCGTCGCGACGTGGCGCGGGCCGGGTGGACGTGGCCGGATCTGAAGCCGGAACTGTCTGCGGTAAGGCGGATGCGACCTTTACCTCCAGAACGCCAGGAATGTCCGGCCGCGGCGCGGGGGTGGGCGTGACCTCGGCATAGCCGAGTTCCGGCCCGGCCTTGGCCTGCGCCCCGGGCTTCACGGAGACGGTTTTTACCGAGATGGGTTGCAGCGGATCGTCGGAACCGGCCACGGCAAAGGGTGCTGGCCGGGGCGTCGGAACGGCGGAAGTGGGAGCGGGGTCAGCCCGTGCCGGGGAAATGACGGCTGCGGCGATTTGCTGAACTGGCGAGCGCACCGCCGGTTCCGCGGGTTGCGCGATCAACGGCGCCGTCCGTTTCGCCGATGCGGCGCGGATGTAACCGCCGATCAATTCGCTCATGCGGGCGTCGCGCGCGCTGGCGCTTTGCCCGCCGAGCACGACGGCGACGACGTGGCGGTTGGCGCGCCGAACCGAGGTCACGAGGTTGAAGCCGGAATCCCGCGTATAGCCGGTCTTGATGCCATCAACGCCCTCCACCTTTCCGAGCAGGCGGTTGTGATTTCTGATCGTGCGTCCTTCGTAGCTGAAGCGGGTCGTGGCGAAATACTTGTAGAACTTGGGAAATCGTTCCTGGATCGCGCGGCCGAGCAAAGCCTGATCGCGCGCCGTGGTGATCTGGTCATCGTCAGGAAGGCCGGAGGCATTCGTGTAGACGGTTCGGTTCATGCCCAAGGCGCGCGCCTTGCCGGTCATGAGCTTGGCGAAAGCGCCCTCGCTGCCGCCGAGCGCCTCGGCGACCACGACCGCCACATCGTTGGCGGACCTGGTGACGATCGCCTTGATCGCGTCTTCGATCTCGATGCTCTGGCCGGGCTTGAGGCCCAGCTTGGACGGCGCCTGCGCCGCGGCATGGGCTGAGACGGGAAGCTCGCTATTGAGCTGCAACTGTCCTGCCTCCAGCCGCTCGAACAGCAGATAGAGCGTCATGATCTTGGTCAGCGAGGCAGGATGGCGCGAGCTGTCGGGAGCGCTGGAACGCAACACCTTGCCGGAATTGGCGTCGACGACAATGTCAGCGTAAGGCGGCTCGTAGCCTGCGACCGCCGGCTTGGCGGGCGCCGACAGCACGGCAAAAACAGTCATGAGACTCAGAACGCCCCAACGAAGCCCGCGCGGGGCTTCGGCCCCTGTCATCCGCATCGTTTCCCGTCCCCGTTCCGCTGGCGCCTCGCCCGGGCGCCGATCCCTGTCTTTGTCCTGATCCGATGCGGGGGGAATGTCGAACTCGGCGAGGCCCTTTGCGGGCGCTGACGCCTTCGACATTCAAACTGGTATTTCCCCTCCACAACGGGTCTGCCGTCGTCCCACGGCACAGTCTATCAGACTAGGCGGACGCCGTTGCCAAAGGGTTAAATGAATTTTTGGGCCTTTTGCAAGGCCTTAAGCGACAAATCCGGATGAACGGTTACTGATGCGAGCTGAGGAATTTCTCCACAATAGGCGACCAGAGGGGGGCAGCATCGCTCCGCTCGATAAAGACATGGCCGTCTGCGCCCAAGGGCGGCAGCAGGTGATAATCGGCAGGGCCGCCAGCGCTGCGGAAGGCCTCGGCCATGCGCTTGGATAGGGCCGGCGCGAAAAAGCTGTCATTTTCCGAATAGAGCCAGAGCGTGCGGGTTCGCGCGGCGCGGCCGAAAGCGCCCGCGGCCGCCACCAGCCGCTCGGGGGAGCAATTGGTGTTCGGACGATCGTCCGCGCGTCCCCCGCGGCCGCCGGAGAAATTGATCACCGCGCGGACCGCGGCAGGATTGCGGCTGGCCAGCGCCAGCGCGCCCCAGCCGCCTGCGGACTGGCCGACCACCACGACATCCGCCTTCTGCACAAACGGCTGCGCCGTGAGGTAATCGATGGCGGCTTGGATGCTGTCCGCGGTAGCCGCGCCCGACTTTTCATATTCCGGGCTTTCGCAACGGCCCTGGTCCTCGAAGTAAGGGCCTCCGGTCTCGCCGTGGCCCGGGCGAATCGGCAGCACGACGGCATAACCTCGGTCGAGAAACCAGCGGGCGACATGCTCGTAAAGCGAGGGTTTGAACTGGGCTCGCGAATAGGAACTTTGGCTGGAGCCGTGATTGATGACGGCGAGCGGGAAGGGGCCTGAACCGGGCGGCCGCAGCACGGTCGTGTGCATCAATAAGCGCTCGCCGGGCAGCGGGATGAGCCAGAGCTGGCGGCGCATTGCGCCTTCTTCGGCTCCTTGCGGGCCGGGTGCCTGCTCGCCAATTTCCGAACTTGCCCACGCAGGCGTCAGGGCGAAGGCGAAAAGCAAGAACGCACCGGCCAGTGTTATCGCTCGTCCGGTGCGTCCCATCATTAGCGGCCTCCGCTGGCGCGGAGATTACTTCGCCAGCCTGAGCTGCGAAAGGTTGGTGCCGATGGTGTTGAACGTCGATACGATCTGGTTCGCAGATGTCAGCGCGAAGAACTTGTTCGAATCGCTGGCGCATTTTTGCAGGATCGCCGAAGTCGGATCGCCGTTGCCTTTGACCTGCACCGCGTAGAGCGTGATGCCCGCCGCTTTGATATTCTTGCAGGCCTGTTCGGTGCGGGCGTCGATCTTAGCCGCGTCGGTGGTCCAGCGATTCTGGGTATTCAAGCCGTCGGTCAGCAGAATGATGACCTGTTGGGTATCCTTCTCCAGCGTGGGCGCGTTGAGCGGGACACCTTGCGTGAGCGCCTGCCAGCCCCAAGCCAGGCCGATGGTCTGGTTGGTGTTGCCGGTTGGCTTCATCGCGTCGATCTTTTTGTTCAGTGCCAACCAGTCATAGCTCAGCGGTATCAGTTGTTCCGGACAGATTGTGGAAAAGACAGCGGGGAACAAAGTCGCCTTTGTGCCGGTCACGGGCGTGGTATTTTTCACGTCGTGGTCCTGGTCGCGGTCCATCACGCAACCCTGCCACGCATTTTTGTTGGGAGTCTTGTCTTTATCCTTGTCTTTATCTTTGTCCTTATCGTCGTCCTTGTCCTTGTCCTTGCCGCCGCCGCCTTTGTCATCGAAATAGCTCCAATCGAGCCAGGTGGCGTCCTTGTTGTCCTTGCCGACGTTGACGCCCAGAGCAAAGGGGACGATGGCGACGCGGACGTCGCCGTCTTTTTGCGCGGCGGATTGCAGCTGCTTCAACAGATTGTGGGACGCGGTCTTGAGCGCATCCATCTTGCCGCTCGAACTCATCGAGCCGGTATTGTCGAGGACGAGGGCCACCCTCAGCTTGGAGCTGCCCCAGGCCACGGTCGAGGATGAGGAGACCTGCATCTCCGAAAATCCCATGATCGCAACGAAATCGGTCTTGACGGTCGTGCTGCCGTCCACGGTCACCGACGACCCGCCGTTGGGATTGTACTTCGCGGAGATCTTGGCCGACTTCGCTTCGGGATGCTTGAACAGCGCCTCGAAATAAGCCTGCGCCGACTTTTGCAATTCATCGGCGGATTGCGTGGCGGCGTTTTTCGACACCATCAGTGCGGTGGCGTCGAGCGCCGATTGCAGGTCGGCCTTCACCGCGTTGGCGCGGCTGTAGTCGATCGATGCGCCCATAAGCCCGACAATCGGCAGGGCCGAGAGCGCGAAGATCACCGCAATATTGCCGTCGCGAGCGGCGGCAAAATGCCGGACCTGATCGCGCAGCCGAGCGGCAAGAGCTTTCATGGCCATGACCATCACCTGAAATTGGTTCAATATCTGCCGATAATCGTGAATGAGAGATGTGAAAACAGCGTAAAGTCTGTCAGTGAAAGTACGGTGCATCGCCGGTGATTTGCGCGCCTGAACAGCGGTGACGTTTCGTTGTGAAAATTTGCGCTGGATATTCCGTCAAATTTTATCCAAGCCGTAACCGATCGGTTACCATGCGCGCACCGCGCGGCGTCCGCGGAGGCGTCAGCGCGGTTTCGCGGTGGTGGTTTACTTGGTGATGCGCAGGTTGGCGAGGTTTTGCGCGATCGAACTGAATACGCCGTTGAGTTGATCGGCCTGCTGCACGTCGTAATACATCGTCGGATTGGTCGCGCAGCCCTGCAGCAATGAAGCATTGCCGTTGATGACCCGTACCGTGTAGACGCGGATATTGTCCGCCTTGATGTTATTGCAGATCGTCGTGGTCCGCGCGTTGATCGAGGAACTGCTCGTGGTCCAGCGGTTCTGCGTATTCTCGCCGTCGGTGAGCAGGATGATGACCCTGTCGAGATCCGTGGCGGCAGGCGGCGCATTCATTGGTTCCGTGGGCGTAAGCGTCTGCCAGCCCCAGGCGAGCCCAATGGTGATATTGGTGGCGCCGGTCGGCGTCATCGCGTCGATCTTGTTGTTCAACGCGGTCCAGTCATAGCTCAGCGGCATCATGGCGGCTGGGCACGCCGAGGCCTGATGCGCCGGGAACATGGTGGACTTGCTGCCAACGACCGGGGCGGTGTTCTGCACGTCATAGTTCTGGTCGCGGTCGGCCACGCAGCCGTTCCAGGTATTGTGGTTGTCGGGAGTCCAGGTTTTGCCGTGCGACGTGCATTCGCTGTACGTATCATATGACGATTTGCTGCAACTACCGTTTGCTTTGTTCCAATCTGTCCAGTCGATCCAGGTCGCGCTGACGTTGCCGGTTCCGGCGTTGACGTCGACGGCAAAGGGGACGATCGAGACTTGCACGTCGCCCGGAGTCTTCGAGGCTTCCTTCATCGTGGTCAGCAGATTGTGCGCGGCGGTCTTCAGCGCCGACATCTTGCCGCTGGACGACATGGAGCCGGTATTGTCGAGCACGAGCGCCAGGTTGAGCTTTTTGATGCCCCACACCACCTCGGAGGTCGCGGAAAGGTCGACCTTGGAATAGCCGAGTATCTGGCTGAAAAGCATATTGACGGTGGCGGTTCCGTTGAGCGCCAGTTTGAAGCTGCCTTGCGACGGTTGGGCCAGATCCGCCGTTACCGCAACGTTGGTGGCGTCCGGATGGTTGAACACGGCCTTGAAATAGTCGATCGCTTTCTGATTCAGGGCGGTGCCGGTGAGCCCCTGCGCATTCTTCGACAGCATCAGGCCGGTGGCGTCGAGCGCCGACTGCATGGCGCTGCGAGTCGAGGCGGCGCGGCTATAGTCGACGGAAACCGCGACCGCCCCCATGATCGGAATGATGGACAGGGCCAGCAGCGGGGCGACGCCGCCCTTGCGGTCTCTGAAAAAACGGCACAGCAGCATTGAATGAGCCCCCCTCAGGGAAAATCCTTTTCGGGCTTTTGCCTATAATCCCCGATGGAACTTGAAAAATTGTGAGGTTCATTGCGCAAATTTCTGACAAATTTGCCTCGAATCGCCCGCAATTGGCTTGAGATTCATTAACCAACGCCTAGATGGGGGTTCCATGACGGTCCGGAGCGGGCGGAATAAGCTGCGCGCGGAAGGAACTGGAACCGAGGTCGGCCGGTCCTTATGATTAGCTTGTGGGGAGCTTGGGGCTCGGCTTCTGCGGGGCGTCCACCACCAGGCCCCGATAAGTATTCGTCGCACGGCCATGGTATCCGCGAACGAAATGATGCCAGATGTTCAGAGCCGATTGCTTCGGCAAGAATCGTGCATGGGAAATGACGATCGCCGGCGCCGGGGGGAATCCGGCCCGGGGACGGCCATCATCACCAAGACCAAGCCGCAGACCAAGCGGCCGAACATGTATCGCGTCCTTATCCTTAACGACGACTACACCCCCATGGAATTCGTCGTCCATGTGCTGGAACGTTTTTTCAATAAGGATAACGAGGCGGCGCACCGCATCATGATGCATGTGCACAATCACGGCGTGGGGGAATGTGGCGTATATACTTATGAAGTGGCGGAGACCAAAGTGACGCAGGTGATGGACTTCTCCCGCAAACACCAGCATCCTCTGCAATGCGTCATGGAAAAGAAGTAACGGGGCTTTGAAAGTAAAGGGACGTTGATGCCGAGTTTTTCCCGCAGCCTCGAGCAGTCGCTCCACCGAGCCCTGGCGCTGGCCAATGAGCGCCACCACGAATACGCGACGCTTGAGCATCTTCTGCTGGCGCTGATCGACGATTCCGACGCTGCCGCGGTCATGCGCGCCTGCAACGTCGATCTCGACAAGCTGCGCCGCAGCCTCGTCTCCTATCTCGAATCGGAATTGGAAAACCTCGTCGCCGACGGCAGCGATGATTCGAAGCCTACAGCCGGATTCCAGCGCGTCATCCAGCGCGCAGTGATCCACGTGCAATCCTCCGGCCGCGAGGAAGTGACCGGCGCCAATGTGCTGGTCGCCATCTTCGCCGAACGCGAGAGCCATGCCGCCTATTTCCTGCAAGAGCAGGACATGACCCGCTACGATGCGGTGAACTATATCAGCCACGGGATCGCCAAGCGCCCGGGCCTCTCCGAATCGCGCCCGGTGCGCGGCGTCGAGGAGGAGACCGAAACCAAGACCGGCGACGAGCCCAAGAAGAAGGGCGACGCGCTCGATGCCTATTGCGTCAACCTCAACAAGAAGGCCAAGGACGGCAAGATCGATCCGCTGATCGGCCGCGACTCCGAGATCAGCCGCTGCATCCAGGTGCTCTGCCGGCGGCAGAAGAACAATCCGCTGTTCGTCGGCGAGGCCGGCGTGGGCAAGACCGCCATTGCGGAAGGGCTGGCGCGGCGCATCGTGCATGGCGAAGTGCCGGACGTGCTGAAAAACGCCACGGTGTTTGCGCTGGACATGGGCACTTTGCTCGCCGGCACGCGCTACCGCGGCGACTTCGAGGAGCGGCTGAAGCAGGTCATCAAGGAGCTTGAGGCCTATCCCGGCGCCATCATGTTCATCGACGAGATCCACACGGTGATCGGCGCGGGCGCGACCTCGGGCGGCGCCATGGACGCATCGAACCTGCTGAAGCCGGCGCTGGCCGCCGGCACGGTGCGCTGCATCGGCTCGACCACCTACAAGGAATACCGGCAGTATTTCGAGAAGGACCGCGCGCTGGTGCGCCGGTTCCAGAAGATCGACATCAACGAGCCGACGGTTCCCGACGCCATCGGCATCCTCAAGGGGCTGAAGCCCTATTTCGAGGATTATCACAAACTGAAATACACCAACGAGGCGATCAAGGCCGCGGTGGAGCTGAGCGCGAAATACATCCACGACCGCAAGCTGCCGGACAAGGCCATTGACGTGATCGATGAATCCGGCGCGGCGCAGATGCTGCTGCCGGAGAGCCGGCGCAAAAAGACCATCGGCCTGAAGGAGATCGAGACCACCATCGCCACCATGGCGCGGATTCCGCCCAAGGCGGTGTCCAAGGATGACGCGGAGGTATTGCGTCACCTCGAAACGACCCTCAAGCAGGTGGTCTACGGTCAGGACAAGGCGATCGACGCGCTGGCCGCGTCGATCAAGCTGGCGCGCGCCGGCTTGCGCGAGCCGGAAAAGCCGATCGGCTGCTATCTGTTCTCCGGCCCGACCGGGGTGGGCAAGACCGAGGTGGCGAAGCAGCTCGCGGCGGCGCTCGGCGTGGAAATTCTACGCTTCGACATGTCCGAATACATGGAGCGGCATACGGTGTCGCGCCTGATCGGCGCGCCGCCCGGCTATGTGGGCTTCGACCAGGGCGGGCTGCTGACCGACGGCGTCGATCAGCACCCGCATTGCGTGCTGCTGCTCGATGAAATCGAGAAGGCGCACCCGGATCTGTTCAACGTGCTGCTGCAAATCATGGATCACGGCAAGCTCACCGACCACAACGGCAAGCAGGTCGATTTCCGCAACGTGATCCTGATCATGACCACCAACGCCGGCGCCTCCGAACTGGCCAAGGCCGCTTATGGATTCACCCGCTCCAAGCGCGAGGGGGATGACCTGGAGGCGATCAACCGCATGTTCGCGCCCGAGTTCCGCAACCGGCTCGACGCCATCATCACCTTCGCCCATCTGTCGGCGGAGATCATCGCCAAGGTGGTGGACAAGTTCGTGCTGCAGCTGGAGGCCCAGCTTGCCGACCGCGACGTCACCATCGAGCTGTCGGAAGACGCCTCGAAATGGCTGATCGAGCACGGCTATGATGAGCAGATGGGCGCGCGGCCGATGTCGCGCATCATCCAGGAGCACATCAAGAAGCCGCTGGCGGACGAGGTGCTGTTCGGCAAGCTCAAGGGCGGCGGCCATGTGAGGGTTGTGATCGTCAAGGACGAGCAGGGCCAGGACAAGCTCAGCTTCGAATATCTCGACGGGCCGGTGACGCCGAAGCCGGAGAAAATTCCGGAGCCGCGCCGGGCGAAGCCGAAACGCCGGTCGCCGGGCAAGCGCAAGCCTGCGGGCCTGCGCGGCGGTGACGACACGCCTCCGCGCCGCGGCTCGGTGCCCAAAGTGCCGCTGGTGAAGGTCTGACCGTCAGGCCCAGGCCGATGCCCGTTCCATGGAGTCGGCGCGGGTGTGATCTCCGCATTGCGACCGTCCCATCGGTATGGGACATGACATCATCATGTCCGACATAAGGCCCGAGACCGTCGGCTCGTCTCCGCTGTCCGCCTTTCTCGCCGGCTTTGAGGCGGCGTGGCGCTCGGTCTTCGCCTATGTGCTGTTCGGCACCTTTGTGGGCATCGGGGCGCTCGGCCACGATTTCGGCTTTTCGATTGCGTGGATGCTGCTCTCCACCGCGTTCATCTGGGCGGGTCCGGCCCAGGTCATCCTGATTTCCACTTTGGGCACGGGCGGGAGCGCCATCGAGGCCGCCATCGCGGTGTCGCTCAGCGGCGTGCGGCTGCTGCCCATGGTGGTGGCCCTGCTGCCGCTGCTGCGGACGGAAAAGACGCGCAATAGGGATCTGCTGCTGACGGCGCACCTCACCGCCATCAGCATGTGGGTGGAATCGCTGCGGCTGCTGCCGTCGATCCCGTGCGAGCAGCGCATCGCCTTTTGCAACGGACTCGGGGCCGGGCTGCTTGCGCCGTCGCTGCTGGCGACGGGCGTGGGCTTTTACCTTGCGGGAAGCCTCCCGCCGGTATTTACCGCGGCGCTGCTTTTCCTTACCCCGCTGTCATTCCTGGTCTCGGTCGTGCGCAACAGCCGGCTGCTGGTGGATCGTCTCGCCTTCGCGCTGGGACTGGCGCTCGGACCTTTGCTTGCGGCCATGAAGGTCGAACTCGACTTGCTGTTGTCAGGCATCGCCGGCGGCACCCTGGCCTATCTGGTTCATCGTTTGCGAAAGGTTATGCGATGAATCCCTTGCTCGCGGAACTTTGGCCCTACCTGATGCTCATCCTGGTGGGGTTCCTGCCGAACGAGATGTGGCGGTTGCTCGGGCTCGGGCTGGCGCGCGGCGTGGACGAGAGCTCGGAAATCCTGGTGTGGGTGAGGGCGGTGGCCACCGCCGTGCTGGCCGGCGTCATCGGCAAGCTGATCCTGTTTCCGGCGGGCGCTTTGACCACGGTGCCGGCGCCGGTGCGCATCGCCGCGGCCTGCATAGGGCTGCTGGCTTTTTTCCTCGTGCGCCGCTCGGTCTTCGCCGGGGTTGCGGCGGGAGAGGCCGCGTTGATTATCGGGGCGCTGGCATTCAGTCCTTAAGCGCGGCCGCGAGCTTGGCGGCGTTGGCGGCCAAGACCTCGGGCTTTTCCTTGTGGCTGGCGGGCGGCTTCATGGGAACGCCGTCCTGCCGGGGGATGACGTGAACATGCAGGTGGAACACCACCTGGCCGCCCGCGCCTTCGTTGAATTGCTGGATGGTCACGCCCTGCGCGTCGAACGCCTGCATGGCGGCGCGGGCGATTTTCTGGGCGACCTTCATCACATGGGCAAGGTCGTCGGGGCCGACGTCGAGCAGGTTGCGCGCGGGCGCTTTCGGAAGCACCAGGGCATGACCGGGCGTGCGCGGCATGATGTCGAGGAAAGCCACCGCCCTGTCGTCTTCATAGACCTTGTAGGACGGCAATTCGCCGCGCAAAATCTTGGCAAAGATATTGTTCGGATCGTAGCTCGCCATCTCCGCCCCCAGCCTGAGAATCCTTCCCGCAATTATTCTATCACGGCTGGTCCAAAGTAATGTCCTTGCGGAAGGGGGCCAGCGCGGCCAATTCGGCTCCGGCCGCGGCCACGTAGGCGCGCTCGTGCTGGAGATAATCCGCGACCGCCCGGCGCAGGGCAGGGTCGGCGATGAAATGCGCCGAATAGGTGGTCACCGGCAGATAGCCGCGGGCGAGCTTGTGCTCCCCTTGCGCTCCCGCCTCCACCCGGGCGAGGCGCAGCGCAATGGCAAAATCGATGGCCTGGTAGTAGCAGACCTCGAAATGCAGGAAGGGGTGATGCTCGATGGCGCCCCAATGGCGTCCATAAAGCGTGCCCGCGCCGATGAAGTTGATGGCGCCGGCGATCCAACGCCCGGCGCGCTTCGCCATGACCAGCAGGATGCGGTCGCGCATCCTTTCGCCGACGAGGGAATAGAATTCGCGGGTGAGGTAAGGGCGGCCCCATTTGCGCGACCCGGTCTCCATGTAGAAATCGAAAAAGACGTCCCAGACGTCTTCCGTCAGGTCGGAACCGGCCAGCCAGTGAACCGTGACGCCGGCTTCCAGCGCCTCTTTGCGTTCCCGGTGGATCGCCTTGCGCTTGCGCGCCGCCAGCGCCGAAAGGAAATCCTCGAAAGATGCATAGTCCGCGTTCTCCCAGTGGAATTGCTGGTCGGTGCGGAGAAGGAATCCTTGGTCCGCGAGGAAGCGCGCTTCAGCCTCGGGCAGGAAAGTGACGTGGACTGACGAGGCTTCCAATTCGCCGCAAAGCGCGGCCAGTCCGGCCGCCAGTGTGGTCCGCACGGTGTCAACCTGCGCCCCCGGTCGAACCAGCAGCCGTGGCCCGGTCGCTGGGGTGAAGGGGACGGCGACCTGAAGCTTGGGATAGTAGCTGCCGCCCGCGCGCTCATAAGCTTCGGCCCATGCGCGGTCGAAGACGTATTCGCCGCGCGAATGGGACTTCAGATAACAAGGCGCCGCCCCCACGATCTCGCCCTTGGCGTTTTCTACGACGAGATGCCGTGGTTCCCATCCAGCGTGCCGGCCGACTGAGGATGATAGCTCTAGAGAATTTAGAAACTCGTGTGTAATGAATGGGTTATTAAAGAATGCTCCGAAATCGGATAGGGCGGCCTCGGGATATTCAAGTTTTAGATGAAGATCCTGCGATAGCGTACAAGCGTTCCAGTCGGCGGAATGGATATCGCCGATGGAGGAAATGACGCGGAGGCAGAGGTTGTCAGCAGTCATGGGAGGCCGTGGCCTATAGCCGGACTTTATGGCCGAAATCCCTCAAAGATCATCTGGTCCGCCCAACGTGCGGCCTTCACGCGGTCTTCCTGGCTGCGGACGGTCCAGGTCAGCAGCGGCAGGCCCGCTGCGTAGCGGGCGACGAGCGGTAGCAGCGACGGCAGGTCGCGTACGGAATAGGCAAGGAATTGCGGCCGGCTCGTCAGGACGCGGCGGAAGTAGGCGAGGCTGTCACCCAGCGATGCGCGATCCCGGTGGCCGGGCCGGAAGTGGCGCTCGGCGACCAGCCCGCGGCGCAGCCGGGGCGCCGTCTCCTTGAACGGCGCGACTTGCGCTGGATCAAACGACATCACCGCCACCGGACCGGCATAGTCTTGCAGCACTTCGGCCACCCGCAGCGGCAGGCGGCGGTCGCCGTCGTAACGGCTCTTCAGCTCCAGCAGCAGAGTGGCGCGTCCGGCCACCAAATCGCACAATTCGCCCAGGCTGATCATGCGGTCGGACGTCGCCTTGAAGGTCACGCGCCGCAACGCCTCGGCGGTCATGGCGTCCAAGCGCCCGTCGCCCTCGGTGAGGCGGCCGAGCGCGTCGTCGTGATGCACCATGGCCTCGCCGTCGGCGGTGATTTGCAGGTCGACTTCGGCGCCGTAGCCGGCGGCGATCGCGGCGGCGATGGAAGAAGGGGTGTTTTCGATGATGCCGCGGGCGGCGTCATGCAGCCCGCGGTGCGCCATGGGCCGGGCGGTCAGCCAGTCGGACCCGCGCATCGGCGCGTCTCAGGAGACTTCGAACGCGCCCTCGACCTCGACCGCCGCGCCCAGGGGCAGCGCGGCAACGCCGATGGTCGTGCGCGCGTGGCGGCCTTTCTCGGCAAAGGCCGTCACCATGAGATCGGAGGCGCCATTCATCACCTTGGGCGAGTCAGTGAAATCCGGCGTGCAATTGATGAAACCGCCGAGCCGCACCACACGCGCCACCTTGTCGAGATCGCCCAGCGCGGCCTTCAATTGCACCAGGAGATTGATTGCGCAGGCGCGCGCGGCCTTCTGGCCGTCCTCGATGGATACCTCGGCCCCGAGCCTGCCCTTGGCGACGAGCTGGCCTTCCGCATCCAGGCAAAGCTGCCCCGAAACCACGAGAAAATTGCCGGTGCGCACGAAGCCCACGTAAGTGGCGACAGGCGCGGCCGGCGTGTGCAGCACAATGCCGAGCTCCGCGAGCTTCTTTTCCACTATTCCGGCCATGCGCGCCTCCGCCACACTTTCGCTGCCGCCCTGTCATAAAGTCGGGGGAAACGCCCATGTCTTCGCCGATCGGGCATCCGCATGCAAGCGCTCGTCCCGCCGGCCAGGTTGCGGCCTCTGGGCCGTTTCCTTATGTTCGCCGCAACCGGATAGGTGGAGATAAGTTCCGATGGCATGTGCCCACAAGGCGGCTTTTCTATTTTTCGGCGCTCTCATGGGTGCCGCCAGCGCCGTGGCCGCGCCGGCGGGCCTTGTAAAAACCGATACCGCCGCGGTGACGCTCGTGCCGCACCGCGCCGTTTACGATTTGCGGCTGACGCAATCGCGTCACAGGCGCGTCGCGGAAACCGTGAGGGGGCGGATTTTCTACGATTTCTCCGGCAATTCCTGCGAAGGTTATGCACTGCAATTCCGCCAGGTCTCCGAACTGGATACCGGCGAGGGCAAGGCGGCGGTCAATGACCTGCGCGCCACCACCTGGGAGGATGGCGCGGCGACGAGCTACCGCTTCAATTCGCAAAATCTTCTCGATGAAAAGCAGGTTGAATCGGTGGACGGGCAGGCGGAGCGCGGCAAGGGCGGCGTGGCGGTCAATCTCACCAAGCCCGCGCGCAAGAATTTCCAGATGGATAGCGGCATGGTTTTTCCTACCGAGCACTTGCGCCGCATTATCGCCGCCGCGCGGGAGAGCAAGACGCTGCTGGAGCTTCCAGTCTACGACGGCTCGGAAAACGGCGAGAAGGTTTTCAGCACGCTGACCGTGATTGGCCGCCCGATCCCGCCGGACCAGCGCGTTCCCGCCGACGCCGCGGTAGGGCAGGCCGCGCTTGCCGGCATGACGCGCTGGCCGGTGACCATCAGCTATTTCGACAAGGACACAAAGGCGGGTGAGCAGGCGCCGGACTATTCCATCAGCTTCGAACTTTACGACAATGGAATTTCCCGCGCGCTGCTGCTGGACTACAACGATTTCGTCGTCAGCGGCGAGATGAGCGCGCTGGAGATCAAGGACGCCAAGCCCTGTCAGTGAGCCGACAGGGTCGTCCCGCGAAAGAACCAAGGGCCTCAAAGACTCGGCACTAGGCAAAGCGCCGGCGCGCTGCCGATCTGAATGCCACCATAGCCCTGCGCGGGCGTAATGAAGTTCACGCCATCACTTGACGATGTGACATACAGCGCGTGGCTTGGATCGTTGGCCTGGAAAGCGATATAGAGCCTCTCGTTGAACACCGCCATGGCTGGTGCGCTGCCGATCTGAATGCCACCATAGCCCTGCGCGGGCGTAATGAAGTTCACGGCATCACTTGACGATGTGACATACAGCGCGTGGCTCGGATCGTTGGCCTGGAAAGCGACATAGAGGTTATCGCTGAACTCGGCCATGGCCGGCGCGCTGCCGATCTGGATGCCGCCATAGACAGTCGGTGGCCCATCGAAGTTGGCGCCGTCGCCTGACGACGCAACACAGAGTGCGTGGCTTGCATCATTCGCTTGATAAGCGAGATACATGCCATCGGTGTATAGCGCTGCGGCCGGGGCGCTGCCGATCGGCATGGTGGGATAGCAGGTTGCCGGCGTCTGGAAGTTGACGCCATCGGCTGCCCACGTGAGATAGAGCGCGTGGCTCGGGTCATTCGCCTGGAATGCCGCGCAAAGCCCCGATGGGGACTGCGCCCCTTTGCTTGCCGAACTCATGATGTCCCCCAGTCCAATAGACAGCGATCCGTAAATAATCCCGTGACGTCTGCGTGACAATCAAGGCGCGCAAATAGAAGTTTTCACAACTTCAAATAACAGTCAACGGCACTTGGTTGCAAGCCGATTGTATTGGGGCAAACGCGGACTTTTTTGCCGGCGCAGTTTGTTCGAACCCCGCGAATTGACTCATTGGAACGCGAGTTCAATCATCGTTGTCTTCTAGCGCCAAACCTCTCACCACCGCGTTGCGCCCGAATTTTTCCCGCAGCCGGTCGATGGCATGCTCGGCATTCGCGGTGCGGTGATCGATGAGATCGGCGAGGTCGTCTCCCTCCGCCTCGGCGAGCTGGCTCACGCCGATGCCGATCAGTCGGAACTTGGTAGAGCCGGTTTCGCGTGTCAGCAGATCACGCCCGGCGGCGAAAATCCGCGCTGCGAGCTGGGTCGGATGATCGAACGCGCGCGCCCTGGTGCGTAATTTGAAATCGGTACTTTTGAGCTTGAGCGTCACCGTCGATCCGGCCAGTGCCTGCGCTTTGAGCCGCGCCGAAACCCGCTCCGACAGCGCCCATAGGTGCCGCTCAAGCACCCGCAGCGTGCCAATGTCGTGCTCGAAGGTCGTCTCCGCCGAGATGCTTTTGATCTCGCGTTCGGCTTTCACCAGGCGCGCATCGATGCCCCGGGATAAACGCGCCAGGCGCAGGCCCTCGGCGCCGAAGTGGCGCAGCAAAGTGATTTCGTCGGCATGCTGAAGGTCGGCGATGGTTCGCAATCCTTCGCGGGCAAGGCGCGCCTGCGTTGCCTTACCTACGCCAAAGATGAAAGTGACCGGCTTGGGCGCGAGGAAAGCGGGAGCCTCATCCGCGCCGAGCACCGCGAAGCCGCGCGGCTTGTCGAGATCGGAAGCGATCTTCGCCAGGAACTTGTTGCAGGAAAGCCCGATGGACACGGTGATACCGATCACCTTTTCGACCCGGGCGGCAAAGCGCGCGAGCGTTTTCGCCGGAGTTAGCCGATGCAGCCGTTGGGTACCCGAGAGGTCGAGGAAAGCTTCGTCGATCGACAGCGGTTCGACCAGCGGCGTAAGCTCCAGCATGGCTTGGCGCACCTCGCGGCCGACCTTGGAGTATTTTGCGATGTCCGGTGCAACGATGATGGCGGAAGGACACAACCGCCGCGCTTCGAACATCGGCATCGCGGAGCGGACGCCGAAGGTGCGCGCGATATAGCAGGCAGCCGCCACCACGCCGCGCCGGCCACCACCGACAATGACGGGCTGATCGGCAAGCGAGGGGTTGTCGCGCTTCTCGATGGCCGCATAAAAGGCGTCGCAATCCACATGGGCAACCGCAAGGGTATCCAGTTTCGGGTGGCGCAGCAGCCGGGGAGAGCCGCAATGCGGGCAACGCCCGGTACGTTCCGGGATATCGGCGAGGCAGTCGCGGCAAAAGCCGGGCATCACGGTGCCTCGCGTCCGGCGCTTGCCCCCAGAACCCTGCATGCGCGGGAGATTTCGGCGGGATCGACCCCCGCGTGCTCGGCGAAGGCCAGGAGCAGCGTTTCGTCGCCGGCGAGATGATCGAGGACGCCGGCGAGAAAATGCGGTTCCCGGGCCGATTGGCGGATTTCCGCCGGCCCGATCCCGGTAACCGCAAGGAAGCGCCCCAAACGCTCCCCGTCCTGGGCAATGAAGGCCAGGGCCTGGACCGCCAGCATTTCCGCAGCTTCCGGGGAGATCGGGCGTTGCCTCGAAAGGGCCATGCGTTTGCGTTTCCGTAACAAATCGCCGCTAGGTTGAAAGATCATACCCGGCGGCGTGCCCGCCGGCGATGCGGTCCGCTGCCTTCCGGGATGGGGCACGGAATAGCCGGAAGACGGGGAATGGCCAAGACTGTCATGATCGTGGAGGACAATGAGCTCAACATGAAGCTCTTCCACGACCTGTTGGAGGCGCATGGCTACCAGACCGTGGGCACCCGCAACGGCATCGAGGCGCTCGAGCTCGCCCGCAAGCACCGTCCCGACCTGATCCTGATGGATATTCAACTTCCCGAGGTGTCCGGCCTCGAAGTGACCAAGTGGCTGAAGGACGACCAGGAGCTGAAAAGCATCCCCGTGGTCGCGGTGACCGCCTTCGCCATGAAGGGCGACGAGGAGCGCATCCGCGAGGGCGGGTGCGAAGCCTATCTGTCCAAGCCGATCTCGGTGGGCAAGTTCATCGAGACCATCCGTCATTTTCTCGGCAACGCCGAAGAGGAACGCCGATGACCGCCCGCGTTCTCGTCGTCGATGATATCGCCGCCAACGTCAAGCTGCTGGATGCGCGGCTTTCGGCCGAGTATTTCGACGTCATCACCGCCATGAACGGGCGCGATGCGCTGGCGATCTGCGAGCGCGCGGAATGCGACGTGGTGCTGCTCGACGTCATGATGCCGGGCATGGACGGTTTCGAAGTGTGCCGCCGGCTCAAGACCAGCCCCTCGACGCATCACATCCCGGTCGTCATGGTGACGGCGCTGGACCAACCATCCGACCGCGTGCGCGGGTTGGAGGCGGGCGCCGACGACTTCCTCACCAAGCCGGTTTCCGACGTGGCGCTGGTGGCGCGGGTGCGCTCGCTGGCGCGGCTGAAAATGATGACCGACGAGCTGCGCATGCGCGCGGTCACGTCGAAGGAGATCGGCATCCAGAGTCCCGAGCGCGACGCGGTTTCCGATAGCGGGCGGCAAGGGCGCATTCTCCTGATCGACGACCGGGCGGCCTCGCATGAGCGCATCGCCGCGATGCTTGCGGAGGAGCACGCCGTCGAGGTGGAAGAGGATCCCAATGACGCGCTGTTTCGTGCCGCGGAAGGCCGCTACGATCTCGTGATCGTCTCGCTGGCGCTGGAGAACTATGACGGGCTGCGGCTGTGCAGCCAGTTGCGCTCGCTCGACCGCACGCGCAACGTTCCGATCCTCGCCATTGTCGAAGGCGAAAATAATGCGCGCCTGGTGCGCGGGCTCGACGTCGGGGTCAACGACTATCTGCAGCGTCCGATCGACAAGAACGAATTGCTGGCCCGCGCGCGCACGCAGGTCCGTAAGAAACGCTACACCGAGCGGCTGCGCGACAACGTGCAGCTTTCCATCGAAATGGCGATCACCGACCCGCTTACCGGGCTTTACAACCGCCGCTACATGGAGAGCCATCTCGGCTCCCTGCTAGAGCAGGCGACGGCACGCAGCAAGCCGCTGACGGTGCTCATTCTCGACATCGATTATTTCAAGGCGATCAACGACACCCATGGGCACGACGCAGGCGACGACGTGTTGCGCGAATTCGCCATGCGCATCAAAAAGTCGATCCGCGGCATCGACCTCGCCTGCCGCTACGGCGGCGAGGAATTCGTTGTGGTGATGCCGGAGACCGACCTTGCGGTGGCCACGATGGTGGCGGAGCGGCTGCGCCGGCGCATTGCGACCGAGCCGTTCCCGATCCAGCAAGGCACAGGCTCGGTCGAGGTCACCATCTCGGTGGGGATTTCCGCGCTCGGCCCCGACGACGACGCGGCGAATATCCTCAAGCGGGCCGACCGGGCGCTCTACCGCGCCAAGCGCGACGGTCGCAACCGCGTCGTCCCCGACGCCGCCTGACCGGCGGCTTCCATCAGGCCACCGGCTGCGTCGGCGCATGGGTTGATTTCCTCGGGCGTTAGGCTAGCCTTTCCGACTCGCGCAACCGGTCTGGAATTTATGTGGGCCCCAGGCATTAGCCGGTTGCCGATACCAGCCATCGCTTTGATAACCCTGCGGAATGCTCAGGTCCGCCGCATCTCCTGGGTCCGTGGGGTTCGGCCGGCTCGGGAGTGGCGCGAGTGGCCTCCTCATGATGCCGCTTCTGGCCGGCCACCTTTTTGCCGCGCGGGCGGTATTATCCACCCCTATGCGTTTTTCTTTGTCATAGCCTGAGGCCTTCGCCATGTGGCCCGACCGCCGCTTGCTTGAACTGCTGCATATCGAGCATCCCATCATCCAGGCGCCGATGGCGGGCGTGCAGGACGCCGAACTGGTCGCCGCCGTATCGGCAGCCGGCGGCTTGGGCTCGCTACCCTGCGCCATGCTCAGTGCCGAAAAAATCCGCGAGGAGGTGGCAAAAATCCGCGCGCGCACGCGAAAACCGATCAATCTCAACTTCTTCTGCCACGCCGCGCCGGTGCCCAACAACGCGCGCGAGGCCGAGTGGCGCGAGCGCCTGGCGCCCTATTACAAGGAGTTCGACATCGACCCGGCCGCGCCGGTGCCGTTTACAAACCGCGCGCCGTTCGATGCGGCGCTGCTCGATGTGGTGCTGGAGACAAAACCCGAGGTGGTCAGCTTCCATTTCGGGTTGCCGCCGGCGCCGCTGTACGACAAGCTCAAGCGCGAAGGATTTATCATCCTGAGTTCCGCCACCACGGTCGCTGAGGCGCGCTGGCTCGCCGAACGCGGCGTCGACGCCATCATCGCGCAAGGCTTTGAGGCCGGCGGCCATCGCGGCATGTTCCTCACCGAGAATATCTTCGCCCAGGTCGGTACGCTGGCGCTGGTGCCGCAGATCGTTGATGCGGTGAAAGTGCCGGTGATCGCCACGGGCGGCATCGCCGACGCGCGCGGGATCGCCGCCGCCTTTGCGCTCGGCGCGTCGGGGGTGCAGATCGGCAGTGCCTATCTGCGGTGCCCCGAGGCGAAAGTGTCAGCCCCGCACCGGGCGGCGCTAACATCGGCGCGCGACGACGGCACCGTGCTCACCAACGTCCTGACCGGGCGGCCGGCGCGCAGCTTCATCACCCGCATCGTCCGCGAGCAGGGGCCGATCTCCGACGTGGCGCCGCAATTCCCGCTCGCCGCCGGCGCTCTGCAGCCGCTACGCGCCAAGGCGGAGGCGCAAGGCTCAGGTGACTTCTCGCCGCTATGGTCCGGCCAGGCGGTGGCGCTCGGGCGCGAGGTGGGTGCAGGCGAATTGACGCAAGAGTTGGCCGCGGAAGCACAGAGGCATCTGCAAAATCTCGCGCACGCCTAGGGCCTTTTGCACCGCTCCAGGTTGCCCGGGGAAACGCCGCTCTGCTATAGGGGCGTGGTCTTTCCTGATGAGGATCGCTCATGTCCGTGGACGCCGCGACCGTCCGGCGCATCGCGCATCTCGCGCGCATCGCCGTTGCCGATGATGAGGTCGAGCACCTGCGCGGCGAGATCAACGCCATCCTGGCCTTCGTCGAGCAGCTTTCCGAGGTGAATGTGGAAGGCGTGGAGCCGATGACTTCGGTCACGCCCATGGCGATGAAGAAGCGGCGCGACGTGGTTACGGAGGGCGAGAACGCGGACGCCATCCTCAAGAATGCCCCGGCACGGCAAGGCAACTTCTTCGTCGTGCCCAAGGTGGTGGAGTGATGCAGGCCTCATCCTTCGAGACGCGCCTTGCAGGCGCTCCTCAGGATGAGGAGGTAGTCCTCATGGTGAGGAGCATCGCCATAGCAGGCGCAGCCTGTGTGCACTTGGCTGCGATGCGATGCGTCTCGAACCATGAGGCCCGGGTGACGAAAAAATGACCTCACTCACCTCCCTCACCATCGCGGCGGCGCGCGCGGGGCTGGCGAAAAAAGAATTCACCGCCACCGAGCTGGCGGATGCGCATCTTGCGGCGATGGAGCGGGCGCGCGCGCTCAACGCCTATGTGCTGGAGACGCCGGAGCGCGCGGCCGCCATGGCCAAGGTCGCCGACGCGCGCATCGCCAAGGGCGCCGCCGGCCCGCTCGAAGGCATTCCCATTGCCGTCAAGGACCTGTTCTGCACGGAAGGCGTGCGCACTACGGCCTGCAGCCACATCCTGGGAAATTTCGAGCCGCCTTATGAATCGAGCGTGAGCGCGAATTTGTGGCGCGACGGCGCGGTGCTGTTGGGCAAGACCAACAACGACGAGTTCGCCATGGGGTCGTCGAATGAAACTTCCGCCTTCGGCCCGGTGATCTCACCGTGGCGGCGCAAAGGCGCGAATACGCCGCTGGTGCCGGGCGGCTCGTCGGGCGGCTCGGCGGCGGCGGTTGCGGCTGGCCTTTGTCTTGGTGCCACCGGCACCGACACCGGCGGCTCGATCCGGCAGCCCGCGTCGTTCACCGGCATCGTCGGAGTGAAGCCCACCTACGGGCGCTGTTCGCGCTGGGGGATTGTCGCCTTTGCCTCCTCGCTCGATCAGGCGGGGCCTTTCGCGCGCACCATACGCGACGCCGCGATCCTGTTGTGCTCCATGGCCGGCCACGACGCCAAGGACACCACCTCGGCCGATGTCCCGGTGCCCGATTACGAAGCTGCGATCGGCAAATCCATCAAAGGCATGAAGATCGGTATCCCGAAGGAATACCGCATCGAAGGCATGCCGGCGGAAATCGAAAAGCTGTGGCGGCAAGGGGCGGAATGGTTGAAAAGCGCCGGGGCGGAGCTGGTCGAGGTGTCGCTGCCGCACACTAAATACGCGCTGCCCGCCTATTATATCGTGGCGCCGGCGGAGGCCTCCTCCAACCTCGCCCGCTACGACGGCGTGCGCTATGGCCTGCGCGCGCAAGGCCGCGATCTCATCGACATGTATGAGCAGACGCGCGCGGCGGGCTTCGGGCCGGAGGTGCGCCGGCGCATCATGATCGGCACTTATGTGCTCTCCGCCGGCTATTACGACGCCTATTACCTGCGCGCGCAGAAGGTGCGCACGCTCATCAAGAAGGATTTCGAGCAGGCATTTGGCGCGGGCGTACATGCCATGCTGACCCCGGCCACGCCGTCGGCCGCCTTTGGCATCGGCGAGAAAGGCCAAGCCGATCCGGTGGAGATGTATTTGAACGACGTCTTCACGGTGACGGTGAACATGGCGGGCCTGCCCGGTCTGTCCGTGCCCGCCGGGCTCGACGCCCAGGGGCTGCCGCTCGGCTTGCAGCTCATCGGCCGGCCGTTCGACGAGGAAACGCTGTTCTCGCTCGGGCATGCGATCGAAACGGCGGCGGGACGGTTTGCGCCTACGGCCTGGTGGCAGTAGGAACGCCGCCAAGACCTGTCACGATCCCTGTGCCCACCCAGCGACGCTTCCGGTAACTATAATATGACATGCGCTGCGCCAGCCAGCGTACTGCGCGTCATTGCCGCTTGACCTATTTCAATACCGCTGGAATCTACCGGATCTCTCCGGGGGGAATTCAGTCAATGACGGAAGAATCGACACGTGCCGCCGTGCACGACCTGCTTGATGCATTTTCCTGCGGCGACTTTGAGCGGCTGGCCCAGCGCTACGACGAAAACATCGACTACATGTTCTATGCGCCAGTTTCGGTATTTCCGTTCTGCGGACCGCGGCAGGGGCGGGTCGCGGTGTTCCAGGCCTTCGCCGAAATGTTCAAGGCCTACAAGATCCAGCGGCAGGTGGTGGAGGCGGTGATCGTCGATGACGACCGGGCGGCGGCGCTGTCCGATGTGACGCTATTGCAAAGATCAACCGAGCGCACCGTGCGCTCGCGCGTCGCCAGCTTCTATCGCTTCCGCGACGGGCGCGTGGTCGAATACCGCGGCTTCATCGACAGCTTCGACGCCGTCGAGCAGGCGCTTGGGCGCTGGCTCGACGTGGAGCCGCCGGGATCTCCCGCATGAATCATTTGCGCTGAGTCCGTCAGTGCTTTTTCGGCAGGGTCGGCTTCGGCATGCCGACAGTGAGGTTATCGGTATTGCCGCCTGAGGGGCCGCCATAGACTACGAAAACCACCAATACCGCGAGCAGCGCGATGCCGCTCAGCACAATGGCCAGAAATGTTTTTTTGCCGCCGTTCTCGGCCATCGCGGGCTCCGTATCGCCTCGAACAACGCCGGATACTATGGGCAGTTCTGTGACCGACGCCAGTGACGAATTGCCGCCGTGCGACGATCACCCACAGTGCCCTTGAAGGCGCGGCCGGTTGTCAGTATCGAAGTGCGCAGGCCTAGCATGAATGCACCGGTGAAAACGAAGCGGATTAAAGGCGCGACCGGCGAATGGGAGGTCGTTATCGGGCTGGAGGTGCATGCCCAGGTAACCTCCGAGGCCAAGCTGTTCTCCGGCGCCTCCACCAGGTTCGGCGGCGAGCCGAACGCTCAGGTTTCGCTGGTGGACGCGGCGATGCCCGGCATGCTGCCGGTGATCAATGAGGTATGCGTGCGGCAGGCGATCCGCACCGGGCTCGGGCTGCAAGCAAAGATCAATCTCAAGTCGGTGTTCGATCGGAAGAACTATTTTTATCCCGATCTGCCGCAGGGCTATCAGATCAGCCAATACAAATCGCCGATCGTGGGCGAAGGCGAAGTGATCGTCGATATGCCGGACGGCGAGACGGTCAAGGTCGGCATCGAGCGGCTGCACCTGGAGCAGGACGCCGGCAAGTCGCTGCATGACCGGCATCCCACGATGTCCCTGGTTGACCTCAACCGCTCCGGCGTGGCGCTGATGGAGATCGTGTCGAAGCCCGACCTGCGCTCGGCCGAGGAAGCCAAGGCCTATGTGGCCAAGCTGCGCAGCATCCTGCGCTACCTTGGCACCTGCGACGGCGACATGGAGAAGGGGTCGCTGCGCGCGGATGTGAACGTTTCCGTGCGCCGGCCGGGTGAGAAGCTGGGCACCCGCTGCGAGATCAAGAACGTCAACTCCATCCGCTTCATTGGCCAGGCCATCGAATACGAGGCGCGCCGTCAGATCGAAGTGATCGAAGAGGGCGGCGCCATTGAACAGGAGACGCGGCTGTTCGACGCAGGCCGGGGCGAGACCCGCTCCATGCGCAGCAAGGAAGAGGCGCACGACTATCGGTACTTTCCCGATCCCGACCTGCTGCCGCTGGAATTCACGCAAGGCTATGTGGACGAGCTTCAGCGCGGCCTGCCGGAACTGCCGGATGAGAAGAAGGCGCGCTTCATGCGCGAGCATGGGCTCTCGGGCTACGACACCGGCGTGCTGGTGGCTGAGCGCGCGACCGCCGACTTCTTCGAGGCCGTGGCGAAAGGCCGTGACGCCAAGGCCGCGGTGAACTGGGTGAGCAACGAGCTCGCCGGCCGCCTCAACAAGGAAGGCAAGGACATTGCCGCGTCGCCGGTATCGGCGGAGCAGCTTGGCGCCATCCTCGACCTCGCGGCGGAGGGCACCATCTCCGGCAAGATCGCCAAGGATCTGTTTGAGGTGGTATGGAGGGACGGCGGCGATCCGCGCGCCCTGGTCGAGGCGCGCGGCATGAAACAGGTGACCGACGTCGGCGCCATCGAGAAGGTGGTGGACGAGATCATCGCCGCCAATCCCGGCAAGGCGGCCCAGGCGAAGGCGAAACCCGCGCTGATGGGCTGGTTCGTCGGCCAGGTGATGAAGTCCTCGGGCGGCAAGGCCAACCCGCAGGCCGTCAACGAGCTGCTCAAGCGCAAACTCGGGCTGTGATCTCGACCGCGTCGCGGCGTCACGGCGTCTGATGCGGCTGCTCCGGCGTCGTCGGTTGCGGCCGCCGCGGCGGAGATCGCATGCGGGAGCCGTCGCGCGACGTGACTCAAGATCGGAAAAAAGCCGCGCGAGCGACGCCGCGAGACGCGTCATCGGCGCCGCACGGGCCCCCTCGCACCCGAATCACTTCGCACCGATTCGCGCGAGTGAGAGCGTTTCGGCGCTCCCGAGCGCGCTTTGCGGGCCTTTGCTGTGAAAAAATTTTGGCATGACAAAATTGCCCGCCGCCATTCACTTCCGCGTCGCCATGCCGATGCTTAAAACGCCGCCGCGCGCATGCCGCGGAGACATTCGACAATTTTCATGCGCGCAAGAAACCCTTATTTCATGGGTATTTCTTTCGCATCGCAAAATTCTCGCGCGACATTGTCATTCGCGCCGCGATCGTCTGTTTTTTTGTCGAGAGAGGCGACGCGCACGGCCGCCGCGAGCGCCGCTCAGGACGCCGCGTATACGCTTCGTTAAGCGGAGTCGCTGTTTTTTCCATTGTGCTGTAGTAATCGAAGTGCAGTGCACGTCGATTCGCGACTGCACTGTTACGACAGCGCCATTTCATCGTGGCTAGGAGGGCAGCATGGCGAAGAAAAGAAAGACGAAGTCAGCGGCGAAGAAGACAGCCAAGAAGACGAAGCGGAAATCCGCGAAGAAGAAGAAGTAAGGCCGCTCGATCGATCGGCTTCGAAGAATGTCGAAGACTGCGTCACACGAGCCGGCGATGCCCCAGGGCGGTAGGCGCTGACGCCACCGCCGGGGCCACGCCGGCTCCAGTCGACGACGGAGGGCGTCGGCGAGACAGGGGGTTCGGGCTTCACGGGTGCCGGAAACGGTGCCTGGGAAGAGGAGGGGCGGAGGGATCCGCGCCTCGCCAGCGGCGAAAGCCGGTCGGCATCGAACCCCAGTGATCTCGCCGACGCCCTCGGTATGTTTTGAAACCGCCGCGCGCAGACGCGTTCAACTCCGGCTGTGTCACGCGGTCGCCGCTTTCCTTTCCGGTTACCATCACCCCACGTGTTCCGCCGAGGTCACGCATCCGGCGGGCGCGGCTTGGGCGCGGCGGCGCTGCCATTGCGCTTGCTGGGACAGCGACATAGGACTGGCTCCGAGAGCATCTCTTTTTGTCGCGCAAGGAGCCTGTCATGGCGCGTGCCCGCAAACCCAAGAGCAAATCCAAAACGAAATCCAAGGCCGCGCCGAAGCCCGCGCGCGCGGTGGCCGCCTCCGTTAAAAAGCCGATCGATCTCTATTACTGGCCGACGCCGAACGGCTACAAAATCACTATCATGCTGGAGGAATGCCGGCTGCCTTACGTCGTGCGTCCGGTGAACATTTCCAAGGGCGACCAATTCAAGCCGGAGTTTTTGGTGATCTCGCCCAATAACCGGATGCCGGCCATCGTCGATCACGACGGCCCCGGCGGCAGGCCGATCTCCATTTTCGAGTCCGGCGCGATCCTGCAATATCTCGGGCGCAAGACCGGCAAATTCTACCCCAGTTCCGAGCGCGCCCGCGTCGAGGTCGACCAGTGGCTGTTCTGGCAGGTGGGTGGCCTCGGGCCGATGGCCGGGCAAGCGCATCATTTTCGCATGTATGCGCCAGAGCAGCTTCCCTATGCCATCGAGCGCTACACCAACGAGTGCAACCGGCTCTACGGCGTGATGAACAAGCGCCTCGCCGACCGGGAATTCCTCGCCGGAAAATATTCGATCGCGGACATGGCCTGCGTCGGCTGGGCCAGCCGCTGGGAAAAGCAGGGGCAGGACATCGAACCGTTCCCGCATTTCAGGCGCTGGCTCGACACCATGCTGGCGCGGCCGGCGGTCCACCGCGGGATGCATGTGCGGGTCGAGGCGGCGAGCAAGGTGAATATGCAGGATCCAAAGGTCCGCGATCTCTTGTTCAATCAGCGGGCGCGGTGACAGCGCCGGCTTCGCTCGGGCTGCTGTTTCGCCGGATGGTTAGTGCCGCGCCAAGCGGCACGGTTAGCAAATGCTCATCATATGCAGAAAGTGCTGCTCTATCGGCACTGGCGCAGTTGGTGAATCATTTCATTGATCCGGACCAATTGAATCGTTCACGTTCGATTCATCGCAATGCTTAAACAGCCATTCAAATTTTCTCCCGATTATCCGCCTGTTCGACGGCAATCCCGTCAGGACAGCGGCGCGAAGTCCGGCAAGGACACGTGCCACAAAGGGGGAGGCTACAATGGCTCGTTACGAAATACCCGAGAGCGAGGCGGCGGCGCTTGGTGCCGCGCCGATCGGCCCGGCGCCGACGAGCGCAGACGCCTTGTTCGAACTCGGCATGATGTATTCGTCAGGAAACTCGGTGCCGGTGGACTTGGTGTCCGCGCACAAGTGGTTCAATCTGGCGGCGATGAAGGGGCACGCCGACGCGGTGCGCCTGCGCCGGGAGATTGCCGTGGAGATGGCGGACGCGGAGATCGGTGCGGCGCAGCTGGCCGCCCGCGAATGGCTGAAGCTGAATCCACAGCCGCAGCCTGCCATTACCTCGCCGCTGCGCGTTGCCGCCTGACGGCGGGAGCCTAGATCGAGATTTTTTCGTCGGATGCTGGCGGAGACGGAGGGATTCGAACCCTCGATACGCCTTGAGAGCGTATAACGGTTTAGCAAACCGCCGCCTTCAGCCACTCGGCCACGTCTCCGTCGGCCTCGATATGCCCGAGCGCCGTAGCCTTGGCAAGCAAGGCACGGCTCGCCAACGCATCGCTGCCGATCAGCGCACGCCGCCGCCGGCCGGTTCGCAGCAGACGACGAAGGCGGCGATGCGGCGGATGCTGCCGGCGTCAGAGAGCAGGGGAGCGTGACCCTGGTCCGGCACTTCCACCACATCAAGGCCGGTGCGGCGCTGGCGCATGGCGGCAACCGTCGCCGGCGATAGCACGTCGGAATTGGCGCCGCGGATGACCATGACCGGAACCCGGGCGAGGGCGTCGAATTCCTTCCACAAGGGCGCCAGCGGGCGATTGATGTCGATGCCCTCCAGTGTCTTCACCAGCTTGGGGTCATAAGAGGGAACCAGCTTGCCCTCCCGCTCCTCGAAAGTGCGCCGGGCGAAGGCGATCCAGTCATCGGAGGTGAGCTTGGGAAAGTGTCCGCTGAACAGGCGGCGCAGGATGTCACCGGCATCCTCGTAGCCGGTCGGTTGCGGCATCTTGCCAACGTAACTCTTGATCCGCGCCAAGCCCTGCGGCTCGATCACCGGACCGATGTCGTTGAGCACCGCGCCGGCGATGACCGCCGGCCTGACGGCTGCCAGCAGCATGGTCAAAATTCCGCCGCGCGAGGTGCCGACGAACACCGCAGGCCCGATGCCGAGCGCGGCGAGCACCGCCAGCACGTCGCTGAGCTCGACGGCAAGGCTGTAGTTGGCCGCATCGCGGTCGTAGTCCGAGCGTCCGCGGCCGCGATAGTCCACGGCGATCACCTGCCGCGGCGCCCCGGCGTCGCGGGAAAGGGCGAGCGCGAGTTCGTAGAAATCCGCGCCGGTGCGTGCCAGGCCGGGAAGGCACACGACCGGCAGGTTCTCGCTGCTGCGCGGCCCATAGGCGCGCACATGCAGCTTCAGGCCGTCCTGTGTGGTGACAAAATGGCTGGCGTAGTCACCGGACATGGGAAAATCCCGCTTCAGGACCGGAGCGGTCCGGGGACGTGGCCCAGCAGCCGAAGTCTATTTCAATTCCCGCTGGAGCCGCCGCGCCGCAAATCGGCTTCGATCAGCAGGCGATTGCCGCCGCCGAAGCGCGCGCGATAGACCTGAAGGTTTTCCATAATGCGCTGAACGTAATTGCGCGTCTCGGCAATAGGAATGCGCTCGATCCAATCAATCGGATCGACCTTGGGGTCGCGCGGATCGCCGAAGCGTTCGATCCATTCCTTCACTCGCCCGCGGCCGGCATTGTACCCCGCGAAGGTCATGATGTAGGAACCGCGATAGCCCTGAAAGAGAATGGCAAGCTCGCCGGCGCCCATTTGCATGTTGTAAACGGGATCCGTCCTCAGCTTGTTTTCGTCATAGGTCACATTGAATCTCTTGGCGGTGTCGCGGCCGGCGGCGGGCGTCACCTGCATGAAGCCCATCGCCTTCGCGGTGGAAATGACCTTCTGATTGAAGTGGCTTTCGGTCCGCGCGATCGAATAGGTAATGGATACATCGACCGCGGGGCCGATCGGTTTGTAAGAGGGGAGACCAACCGTGGGGTATGCATAGTAGTCGAACGGATGACCGCGACCCAGCGCGCCCTTGCCGAGCAGGAGCATGCCGCGCCCATCGCCGTAGCGCGCCGCCGCGTCGCCGAGCGCGGCGAGCTGGGCGATGTCATCGGACCTTTCTCCGAGATCGGCCATCATGATGGCCGCCAGATCGCGTTGGTCGGCGGCGTAGAGAATCTCCGCGGCACGGGCAACTTCCTGCTGTGACGCGGGGAGGGAAGGTGGCGGTTGCAGGGCTAGGTCGGGAAGCCCAAGCTTGCCGCGCGCGACCTGACCATAATAGACGGCGGAATGCTGCGCGGCGGCCTCATAGTGACTGCGCGCCTCGTCGTGGCGGCCTAAGGCGTCGAGTGCGCGGCCCTGCCAGTAATTTGCCCGCGCCAAGGCGTGCGGATTTTTCAGCCCTTCCCCAACAATGCGGTTAAAATGGGTAACCGCTGTCGCCGGATCGTTAAGAAAGCGCAGCGCAATCCATCCTGCCGTGAACTGATGATCGACCCGGTACTTCACGGGCGGCGCCGCGTCGCGGGCGATGCGATAGGCGGTTTTGGCGTCGCCGATATCGAGCAGCCTGCGGCAGACTAAGCGGCGCTCGGTCCACCATTGGTCCATGTCGTACAACACCGCCGGATCGTTTGGCGCCGCGAGCAGAAGCTCACTGGCCTCGGCGATCTTGTCGGCGCGCCGCAGCCAAGAGATGCGGCTGAACATGTAGCCGGGATCGCGGCGGGCCTCTGCCGGCACGGCATCGAGCAGCGCTTTGGCATTGGAGGCATTCTTGTTCACGGCTGCGCGCGCCTTGGCGATGGCCACTTCGTTTGGACCGAGGCGCTGCGCCATGCGCATAGCGGCCTCGGTTTCATCGTCATAAAGTCGTTGGTCCATCCTGGCCTTGTGGTCGGCGCGGGTCAGCATGTCGCCGAAAGCGTTGAAAACCATTGTTTCAAGCGTGAGCGTCAGGCTGTCGTTCCGCCACACCTCGCGCACGAGCGGCTCGGCCGCCTTGCGGTCGCCCTGCGCCGCCAGCGCGCGCGCCAGCACCAGACGGCCCTTCGCGCTCTGCGGCGTTTGTTTGGCGAAGTAAGCGCGCACCATCTTGGCTTCGCGTTTATCCTCCCACAGCGCGCCCTCGGCGCGGCGGCGGAACAGATCGATGCTGGGCCAAGCCGGATTTTCTGCAATGAAGGTAACGAAACGCTCAAACGTCACAGCGTCGGTGTAGTTGGAGCGCAGGATCGCCCATTCCACCACCTTTTGCGCGACGCGATCGTCAATATCCCGGGTCAGCGCATGCGCGGCGTCGATTTTGCCGCGGCCAATTTGCTCCACGGCTTGTTTCACCAGCGCCAGATCTTTGGGAGAAATGGGCAAAGCGGGAATTCCTGCGGCGGGAGCCGGTGGAATCGAAGCCGCCGACGGCGGCCCGGCGACCGGGCCCGGCGAGGGCAATGCCGGCTGAACTGGCTCCGTCGGGGCGAGAGCAGCCGTCGCGCTGTCCGTGGGCTTCGGCCGTGGCAGGGGAACCTGCTTGGCTGCGCTTACCGGCGTCGATGCCGTTTTTGGGGCCGGGTTCGCGGCGGCTTTAGGCGCGGGCTTGGCGGACTGCGACGTCTCTGCCGAGGTCTTGGAATTGTCCTTGGCTGCGGGGGCGGCGTTCACCGGTTCGGAGCCTGCGCCGATCAGCGCGGTGAGCACGGCGGCCAGAGCGAGAGGCAAGAATAGAACGGTGCGGTGTTTTTTCATCGCTTGGTCATACCTTGTCCGTGTGCCCGGCTGTAGGGTTTTTTTGCACCAGATGGGGTTGAGGAACCGCCAAATGGCCCGATTCGGCGGGGTTTTTAACCCTAGCACGAAAAAAGCGGGCGCAGCCTGTCGCCGCGCAGGGGGCCTTTCTTCAGCCCCGCGGACTCGATATCAATGAGCCAACGCCGCCCGCGGGCGCCGGAACAATCGGGGATTGCATCATGACCGCCAAGACGAGCTTCAAGGGCTCGTTCACCGCACTCGTCACGCCGTTCAAGAACGGTTCGCTCGACGAGGTAGCCTTCCGCGGCCTTGTTGATTGGCAGATCAGCGAAGGCACCAGCGGACTGGTGCCGGTGGGGACCACGGGCGAGAGCCCCACGCTGTCCCACGACGAGCACAAGCGGGTGGTGGAATGGTGCGTGCAGCAGGTGAAGCACCGCGTGCCGGTGATCGCCGGCTCCGGCTCGAATTCAACCGCCGAAGCGATCGAATTGTCGCAGTACGCGGAGGAGGTCGGCGCCGACGCGGTGCTGATCGTGACGCCTTATTACAACAAGCCCACGCAGGAAGGGCTCTATCAGCATTACAAGGCGATCAACGACGCCATCGGCATTCCCATCATCATCTACAACATACCGGCGCGCTCGGTGATCGACATGTCGGTGGAGACCATGAAGCGATTGTTCGAGCTGAGGAACATCGCCGGCGTCAAGGACGCCACCGCCAATGTGATCCGCGTATCGCAGCAGCGCGCGGCGATGGGGCCGGGCTTCAACCAGCTTTCCGGCGAGGACGCTTCCGCGCTCGGCTTCATGGCGCATGGCGGCCACGGCTGCATCTCCGTGACCTCGAACGTGGCGCCGCGGCTCTGCGCGGAGTTCCAGTCCGCGTGCCTCAAGGGCGATTATGCCGCCGCGCTCAAGCTGCAGGACAAGCTGATGCCGCTGCACCACGCGCTCTTCATCGAAACCAATCCGGCGCCGGCGAAATACGCGCTGTCGCTTTTGGGCAAATGCGCGGACACGGTGCGGCTGCCGATGGTGCCGCTCGCCGAGACGACCAAGGCGGCGGTGCGCCAGGCCATGGTGCACGCAGGCCTTGTTAACTAAGTCCGGCCGCGGTTGGCGTTTCGTCTCGCCTGATTTTCATTTGTATGGGAACCTTACGCCATCTGAGGCGTTGGAAAACATTAACGCCATTTTCTGTCTTTTTGGTGATGCCGTGTCACTTTACCGTCCGAAACAAAACAACCGGCTGTGGAAGCCGATCGAATCCGCGCCGCCGGACCGCGAGGTGGAATTGCAGGTGGCGGATCAATTCGGCTCCTACGCCTTGACGTTTCCCTGCCGCCTCACCGGCACGGGCTGGGTCAACGCCAATTCCGAGCGGCGGCTTGAACTCGAGCCCACCCATTGGCGCGAGCGCAAGGCCCACTGAACGGAGCGCCCCCGTCAGGCGGTCTTGCAAAGCCAAGCTGATTGCCTCATCCGTAATTTGGCGGAATCTCCACAAGCCGTGCGCTGGTCAAGGGACAGGTCCGGCGGTGACGCTGGTATAATACGCGTGCGCGACCTGGGAGACGGCGATGGCGGCGAAAACTGAGCGCAAGATCAAGGTGGTCGCCGACAACCGCAAGGCGCGCTTTAATTACGAGATCGGGGAGGTTTTCGAGGCCGGCATTGCCCTGACCGGCACCGAGGTCAAATCGCTGCGCTCGGGCAAGGCGACGATCGCGGAATCCTATGCGGACGCCCGTGAAGGCGAGATCTGGCTCATCAACTCCAACATCCCGGAATATCTGCAGGCGAGCCGCTTCAACCATGCCCCGAAGCGGCGACGCAAGCTGTTGCTGCACAAGCGCCAGGTCAGCAAGCTCACCGGTGCGGTGGAGCGCGAAGGCATGACGCTGGTGCCGCTGAAGCTCTATTTCAACGAGCGCGGCCGCGCCAAGGTCGAGCTGGCTCTGGCGCGCGGCAAGAAGCTGCACGACAAGCGCGAAACCTTGAAGAAACGCTCCTGGGAGCGCGAACGCGGGCGGCTGCTGCGGGAGAAGGGGTGACGTGATGCATAATCCGAATGTGCTTCCGGCTGGTCTGCCGGTGCCGCAGGACGATGGCGCAGCGCGCCATCTGAGCGGCACGCGGCTGCCGGATTTGTCATTGCCGGCCACCGACGGCTCTCAAGTCAATTTGGCCCGACTGAAGGGCCGCACGGTCGTCTATGCCTATCCGCGCACGGGCGAGCCGGGCAAATCGCCGCCGGATGGCTGGGACGCCATCCCCGGCGCGCGCGGCTGCACGCCGCAATCCTGCGCCTTCCGCGATCATTTTTTCGAGCTGCGCCAGGTTGGTGTGGAACACCTGTTTGGGCTTTCGACGCAAGCCACCGAATATCAGCGCGAGGCGGCGCAGCGTCTGCACCTTCCGTTCGTGCTTCTCTCCGATGCGGATTTGAAATTCACCCGAGCGCTGCGCCTGCCGACCTTTGCGGTCGCGGGGATGACGCTGCTCAAGCGGCTCACGCTTGTCATCGACGGCGGGGTCATCACAAAAGTGTTCTATCCGGTCTTTCCCCCGGACAAAAACGCGGAAGAGGTGCTGGGCTGGCTCGCCGGTCAGCCGAGATGACTTCGCACCTGCGCGAAGACATCGCGGAACATTTTTGGCGTCAGCACGCCGGTATTCGTGTTGTAGCGCGAGCAGTGATAGCTATCGAACAGCGTGATCGGGCCCAGCGCGTGGGCGCGGCCATGCCCGAACGGGTAGGCCGACCGCTTGCCGCCGAGCGCCACGACCGCGCTGTCATGGGCGATGCGCCCGAGCGCGACCATGGCGCGCAGTTGAGGCATGGCGGCGATTTCGGCTTTCAGGAAGTCGCCACAGGTCGCCACTTCCGGGCCGATCGGCTTGTTTTCCGGCGGCACGCAACGGACCGCATTGCTGATGCGCGCATCAACCAGCATCAAACCGTCGTCGAGCCGCGCGCCGTATAGGCCTTTCGCGAAGCTGTATTGCAGCAGCGTGGCGTAGAGCAGGTCGCCGGCATAATCGCCGGTGAAGGGCCGCCCGGTGCGGTTGGCGCCTTGCAGGCCCGGCGCGAGGCCAACGATCAGCAGGCGCGCGTTGATCGGCCCAAAGGAGGGGACGGGGGCGTTGTGCCAGTGCGGCTCGCGGGCGCGCCAAGCCTCGCGGAAAGCGACCAGGCGCGGGCAGCGCGGACAATCGCGCGAAGGCTCGGCGTGCTCTGCGGGCATCGCCACGATCTCTGGTAGATCAGTCTTCGAATTCGTCGTCGTCACCGCCCGCGCGCTGAGGCACGGCGCTGCTGCGCTGCAGGAATTGCGGCGTATGCGGCCGCGGCTCGCGCCCTTCGCGCGGTGGGCGATCGCTGCGGTCGCCCGGATCGCGGCCGATCTTGCCCTGCAATTCGACGATGTCGATGAATTGGTCCGCTTGCCGGCGCAGCTCGTCGGCAACCATCGGCGGCTGACTCGATATGGTAGAGACGACAATGACGCGTACGCCGCGCCGCTGCATGGCTTCCACCAGCGAGCGGAAATCGCCGTCGCCGGAGAATAGCACCATCTGGTCGATGTGGCCGGCGAGTTCCATGGCATCGACCGCGAGTTCGATGTCCATGTTGCCCTTGATCTTGCGGCGGCCGGTCTGGTCGACGAATTCCTTGGTTGCCTTGGTGACGACGCTGTAGCCGTTGTAGTCGAGCCAGTCGATCAATGGCCGTATCGAGGAATATTCCTGGTCCTCGATCACGGCAGTGTAATAGAAGGCGCGCAGCAGATTGCCGCGGGACTGGAATTCCCGCAGCAGCCGTTTGTAGTCAATGTCGAAGCCAAGCGCCTTGGCCGTCGCGTAAAGGTTTGCACCATCAATGAATAAAGCGATTTTCTCGGTTGGCACGGACATGTCTCTTTCTCTCTCGTCATCAAAACCCTTGAGATCCGACGCCGGCCGCCGTGCGTGATGGCGGGAACAGGGGCGGGATCATCGCTATCGGAAACCACGGCATGCCGATCGAAAGGCTGGTGCCGCCGCCACGGCCGGTCCGAAAAATATCGGCGGACTGGGGCCGGACTGAAGTTTCCGTTGGTTGCCTAACAGAGCCCCCACGAGCCGCCAAGACAAAAATTCGTGCTTGCGCTTTGGGCCTGACGTGGCTACCTAACGCCCAGGTTTCACTCAATGTTCCATGGAAACAGGAGCGCGAGCCTATGGCCCGTGTCACAGTCGAGGACTGCATCGACAAGGTCGAGAACCGGTTTGACCTCGTCCTGCTCGCCAGCCACCGCGGCCGCATGATTTCGTCCGGAGCGCAGATCACCGTCGAGCGCGACAATGACAAGAATCCGGTGGTGGCGCTGCGTGAGATCGCGGAAACCACGATCTCACCTGAGGATTTGCGCGAAGACCTCATCCATTCGCTGCAGAAATATGTCGAGGTGGACGAGCCGGAGCCCGAGTCCGTGCCGCTGATTGGCGCCGCCAGCGCCGGAATTGATGCCGACGACACCGAAGTCACCGGCGAGCGGATGACCGAGGAGGAGCTGCTCAAGGGCCTCGAAGGCCTGGCTCCACCCGAGGAACAGCCGGAAGAAGAAGAATAAGGCAGCTTGATCCTGGTGGTTTTGGCGGCCCGAAGCACCCTTTCGGGCCGTTTGCTTTTGGGCAACCTTGCGGGCCTTTACCTTGCGGCGCCGGCGAATCGCCGTGATATCCTGTGCTTAGGCTGTGGACGGCCTATATGATCGTCCGTGGGCCTCAGGATGTCGCATGGCGCGATCGGACACAGACCTTCCCTTGGCAGAGACGGCGCTTCCGCCTCCGGCGACGATCGAGCGCGGGTTGAGTAAGCCCCGGCAAGCTACTGAGAAACCATCAAAATCTCGCAAGCCGCAGATGATGCGGCAATACGACCTGATTGAGCGGGTGCGCCGCTACAACCCGAAGACCAATGAGGCGCTGCTCGACCGCGCCTATGTCTATGCCATGAAGGCGCACGGCGAGCAGAGGCGCGCCTCGGGCGACCCGTATTTCTCCCATCCGCTGGAAGTGGCGGCCATCCTGACCGACCTCAAGCTCGACGACGCCACGATCGCGGCGGCGCTGCTGCACGACACCATCGAAGACACCGAGACCACGCGCGCGGAAATCGATTCACTGTTCGGCCGCGACATCGGCGCCCTGGTCGAGGGCCTGACCAAGCTCAAGAAGCTCGACCTCGTGACCAAAGAAGCCAAGCAGGCGGAGAACCTGCGCAAGCTCTTGCTTGCCATCGCCGCAGACGTGCGCGTGCTGCTGGTCAAGCTCGCCGACCGGCTGCACAACATGCGCACGCTCGAGCACATGGCGCCGGAATCGCGCCGCCGCGCGGCCGAGGAGACGCTCGACATCTACGCGCCGCTTGCCGCCCGCATGGGCATGCATGAGATGCGCGAGGAACTCGAAGATTTGGCATTCCGGGAAATATATCCGGAGGCCTATCAGGTGGTCAGCGAGCGGCTGGTGGCGCTCGCGGATCGCAACAAGGATCTGATCACTGAGATCGAGCAGCAGCTCACGAAGAAGCTCGCGGACCGTGGCCTGAAGGCCAAGGTGCACGGGCGGCGCAAACGCGTCTATTCGATCTGGCGGAAGATGGAACGCAAATCGGTCGGCTTTGAGCAGCTCTCCGATATCTACGGATTCCGCGTGGTCATGAAGTCCCTGATCGAGTGCTACCAGGCGCTCGGCGTCGTGCATACCACCTGGCCGGTGGTGCCGGGGCGTTTCAAGGACTACATCTCGACACCGAAGCAGAACGACTACCGCTCGATCCACACGACCGTGATCGGGCCGGGCAAGCAGCGCGTGGAGCTGCAAATCCGCACGCGCGAGATGGACGACATCGCCGAATACGGCATCGCCGCGCATGCGCTCTATAAGGACGGCTTCGGCACGCCGACCGAGATGCTGTCGCGCGAGTCCAGCGCCTATGCCTGGCTGCGGCGCACCATCGAGCTCTTGGCCGAAGGATCTAACCCGGAAGAATTTCTCGAGCATACCAAGCTCGAACTCTTCCACGACCAGGTTTTCTGCTTCACCCCCAAAGGCAAGCTGATCGCGCTTCCGCGCGCGGCGACGCCGATCGACTTCGCCTATGCGGTGCATACCGACGTCGGCAACATGGCGGCCGGCTGCAAGATCAACGGCAAGATCGCGCCGCTCATCTCACAACTGAGCAACGGCGACGAGGTGGAGATCGTGACGTCGAAGGCTCAAGTTGCGCCGCCGGCGGCGTGGGAGTCGATCGTCGTTACCGGCAAGGCGCGCGCCGCCATCCGCCGCGCGACGCGTGCGGCCGTGCGCGCGCAATATGCCGGGCTCGGGCGGCGCTTCGTCGAGCGCCTGTTTCAGCGCGCGAAGATCGAATATTCCAACGAGAAGCTGCAAGCTGCGCTGCCGCGGCTGGCGCGCGCCTCGATCGACGACGTGATGACGGCAGTCGGCCGCGGAGAGATGAAGGCCTCCGATGTCGCGCGCGCGATGTACCCCGAATACAAGGAGGAGCGCGCGGCGGCGCGAGTGGCCGCGCCGAAATCCGAGAGCGGCTGGTTCGGGCTCAAACGGGCGAAGTCGCTGAAGTTCAAGATTCCCGGCATGGGCAGCAAGGACGCGCCGCTGCCCATCCGCGGGATCAACAGCGACCTGCCCGTGCGCTTTGCCTCCAACGGCGGGGCGGTGCCCGGCGACCGTATTGTCGGCATCCTGACACCGGGGCAGGGGATCACCATCTACCCGATCCAGTCGCCGGCGCTGAAGGATTTCGAGGAGGCGCCGGAGCGCTGGCTTGACGTGCAGTGGGATATCGAAGAGGCAAGCCCGCAACGCTTCCCGGCGCGGCTGGCCGTGCAGTCGGTCAACGAGCCGGGCACGCTCGCCCAGATCACCCAGATCATCGCCGAGCATGACGGCAACATTGATAACATCAACATGACACGCCGCTCGCCCGACTTCACCGAGCTCACCATTGATCTGGAGGTCTATGACCTCAAGCATCTCACCGCCATCATCGCGCAATTGCGGGCGAAGCCGGTGGTCGCCAAGGTCACGCGGGTAAACGGTTGAGCGCCGGACGCGAGTCACCAAGGGCGACACGGGGCAGTCACGTGGCCGCGGTTCCTCATCTGCGTCTGGGCGTCAATGTCGACCACGTCGCCACCATCCGCAACGCGCGGGGCGGGCGGCATCCCGATCCCGTGCGCGCGGCCAAGCTGGCGATCGCGGCTGGCGCCGACGGCATCACCGCGCATCTGCGCGAGGATCGCCGCCATATCCGCGACGAGGACATCGCGCGGCTGCGCGCGGAAATTTCCAAGCCGCTGAATTTCGAAATGGCGGCGACGCAGGAGATGGTGGTGATTGCGCTGAAGACGCGGCCGCACGCGGCTTGCCTAGTGCCGGAAAAGCGAACGGAGCGCACCACCGAAGGCGGGCTCGATGTCGCCGGCCAGCACAATATCCTGGCGTCGGCGGTGGCGAAGCTGACCGACGCCGGCATCCGCGTATCCTTGTTCATCGCCCCGGAGCCGCGCCAGATCGAAGCGGCCGCGCGCATCCGCGCGCCGGTGGTCGAAATTCACGTAGGCGCGTGGTGCGAAGCGCTGGCGCAACGACAGGACGATGCGGCCGAAGCGGAGTGGCGGCGCATCCGCGACGGCGCGCAGCGCGCCAAAGGCCTCGGCCTGGAAGTGCATGCCGGGCACGGGCTCGATTACGCCAGCGCGGAGACCATTGCCGCCTTGCCGGAAATCGTCGAGCTCAATATCGGCCATTTCCTTATCAGCGAGGCGGTGTTTGACGGCCTGGCGAAAACGGTGAAGCTGATGCGCGACGCCATGGACCGCGGGCGCGCCAGGATCGGCCGGCCATGATCCTTGGCATCGGCTCTGACGTCATCGACATCCGCCGCATCGAAAAGACCATCGAGCGCTACGGCGAGCGCTTCCTCGCCCGTATCTTCACGGAAACCGAGCGGGCCAAGGCGGAGCGCCGCGCCAACCGCATCGACACTTACGCCAAACGCTTTGCCGCCAAGGAAGCCTGCGCCAAGGCGCTCGGCACCGGGCTTCGCGCCGGCGTCTTTTGGTGCGACATGGGCGTCGTCAACCTGCCGTCGGGCAAGCCCACCATGCGGCTGACCGGGCGCGCGCTGGAGCGGCTGAAAGCGATCACACCTGCGGGCTTCGAGGCGCAGATTGATCTGACGATTAGCGACGAATGGCCGACGGCGCAGGCGCTGGTCATCATTTCGGCGGAGCGCGTCTAGCGGCCGCGGAGGGCCGCCGCGGCCCGATCTGCAGGGCTACTATCCTGTTGATCCGACAAGAAAAGGCTTCACTTTGGCGGTCGGATCGCGCGTTTCATTGCGCGCCCTGGAGGCAACGGCTACAAGATCGCGGGCCCTCAAATCAAAGGATGAAAGGCGAATGAGCGTGACAACCGCAAAACGCAAAGAAGGCGGATTCGCCGAAACCGTGCGCGTGATCTTTCACGCCCTCATCATCGCGCTCGTGATCCGCACCTTCCTGTTCCAGCCTTTCAACATTCCCTCCGGCTCCATGAAGGAAACGCTTCTAGTGGGGGACTATCTGTTCGTGTCCAAATACAGCTACGGCTACAGCCGCTATTCCTTCCCGTTCTCGCCGCCACTGTTTGGCGGCCGCATCTTCGGGTCCGCGCCGGAGCGGGGCGACGTCGTGGTATTCCGGCTGCCGAAGGACGATTCCACCGATTACATCAAGCGCGTGATCGGCTTTCCCGGCGACCGCATCGAAGTGAAGCAGGGCCTGCTGCACATCAACGGCGAGCCGGTCAAGCGCGAACGCATGGACGATTTCATTGACGAGGACGAGAACGGCGTGACGACGCGGGTCAAGCGTTGGCGCGAGACGCTGCCGAACGGCGTCAGCTACACGACGCTCGACCTCGTGGACAACGGCTTCAGCGACAATACGCAGGAATACGTGGTGCCGCCCGACCACTATTTCATGATGGGCGACAACCGCGACAATTCCACCGACAGCCGCTTCCCGCAGGTCGGCTATGTGCCGTTTGAGAACATCATCGGGCACGCCCAGATCATCTTTTTCTCGATCGGCGAAGGCGAGCGCGCCTGGCAGGTGTGGCGCTGGCCCTGGGCTGTGCGCTGGACCCGGTTGTTCACGCTGGTCAGATGAGGCGCAAGAAGAAGAGCGGCCTCAAAGCGCCGGATATTGCCGGTGATACCGCTACCCTGGAGGCAAAGCGCCCCGCCGCCGCCGCGGCGCCGGCCCAGTCCGCGCCATCCAAGCGCCGCCGGCGCAAGGACGGCGCGGTGGAAGACCGCATCGGCTATCGCTTCAAGGACCCGGCGATGCTGGACTGCGCGCTCACGCATATTTCGGCGCTGACCGGGGCGCGCAACCGCGCGGCGAGCTATCAGCGGCTGGAATTTCTCGGCGACCATGTGCTCGGCCTTGCCGTCTCGGACATGCTGTTTCGCGCCTTCCCGAAGGCGAACGAAGGAGAGCTATCGCGCCGGCTGGCGGACCTCGTGCGGCAGGAGACCTGCGCCGACGTTGCGCGCGCTATCGATCTCGGCGCGGCCATTCGGCTCGGGCCGTCGGAAGCGAGCGGGGGCGGCAGGACGCGCACGGCGATCCTTGCCGATGTCTGCGAGTCTCTGATCGGCGCCGTCTTTCTCGACGGCGGCTACGCGGCCGCCGCGGCGCTGGTCGAACGGCTGTGGGATGAGCGCATGCGCACGCCCGCGCGCCCGCCGCGCGATCCCAAGACCATGTTGCAAGAATGGGCGCAGGGGCGCGGCTTGCCGACGCCCGCCTATCGCGAGGTAGAGCGCACCGGCCCGCATCACAATCCCGAATTTCGCGTGGCGGTCGAACTTCCCAAGCTGGCACCCGCCGAAGGCATGGGCCGCTCCAAGCGCGCGGCGGAGCAGGCCGCCGCCGCCGCCATGCTGGAACGCGAAGGCGTGCGGACGGATCGTGGCAATGGCTGAAATGAAGCGCCGTCGTCCTGAGGTGCGAGCACCGCAGGCAAGTGTACGCAGCCTGCGTAAACTTGGCCGCGTGCGAGCCTCGAAGGACGCGGCGCCGTCATCCTTCGAGGCCCCGCTGCGCGGGGCACCTCAGGATGACGGCACCCGCTGCGGCTTCGTTGCGCTGATCGGCGCGCCGAATGCGGGCAAATCGACGCTGCTCAATACGCTGGTCGGCTCCAAGGTGACGATCGTCTCGCACAAGGTGCAGACGACGCGCGCGCTGCTGCGCGGGATCGCCGCCGAGGGCGGCGCGCAACTCATCTTCGTGGACACGCCCGGCATCTTCCAGCCGCGGCGCAGGCTCGACCGCGCCATGGTGACGAGCGCCTGGGGCGGGGCGCATGACGCCGACGTGGTCGGCCTGCTGATCGACGCGCGCAAGGGTCTCGACGAGGACGCCGAGGCGATTCTTGTGCGCCTCGCCGAGGTGAAACACCCGAAAATCCTGCTGCTCAACAAGATCGACGTGGTGGACAGGAAAAACCTGCTGGCTCTCGCCCAGGCCGCCAACGAGCGCATGGCTTTCGCCGCGACCTTCATGATCTCGGCGCTGACCGGCGACGGCGTGGGCGACGTGAAGACCTGGCTGGCCGCGCACGTGCCGCCAGGTCCGTGGCTCTATCCGCCGGACCAGATGTCGGACGCGCCTTTGCGGCAACTGGCGGCCGAGATCACGCGGGAGAAGATTTTCAAGCGGCTGCACCAGGAGCTTCCCTACCAATCAACGGTGGAGACCGAAAGCTGGAAGGAGCTCAAGAACGGCTCGCTGCGCATCGAGCAGACCATCTACGTGGAGCGCGAGAGCCAGAGGAAGATCGTGCTCGGCAAGGGCGGGGCCACCATCAAGGCGATCGGCGCTGAGGCGCGTAAGGAGATTGCGGAGATTGCCGAGGCGCCGGTTCACCTTTTCCTGTTCGTGAAGGTGCGCGAGGGCTGGGAGGACGATCCCGAGCGCTATCGCGGGATGGGGCTGGAATTTCCCAAAGATTGACGCGGGCGCGGACTCGCCCTCATGGTTCGAGACGCGCAGCTTCGCTGCGCTCCTCACCATGAGGGCAAGACGGAATGCAATGGACCGATGAAGGCATCGTGCTGGGCGTCAAGCGGCATGGCGAGGCGAACGCCATCGTCGAGCTGATGACGCCTGAGCACGGCCGCCATCTCGGTCTCGTGCGCGGCGGCGCCGGATCGCGCATGCGGCCGGTCCTGCAGCCGGGCAATTCCGTGGCCGCCACCTGGCGCGCGCGCCTCGACGAGCATCTGGGCAATTATACCATCGAGGGCTTGCGCCTGCGCGCCGCCATTTTCCTTGGGGACTCTCACGCGGTCTATGGCGTCACCCACTTGGCCGGACTCGCGCGACTTCTGCCCGAGCGCGATCCGCACCGGGCGGTGTATGCTGCCTTGGAGGACATTCTGGACCGTATTGGTGACGCGCGGCAGGCGGGTCCGCTGGTGGCGCGCTTTGAGCTGGCGCTGCTCGCGGAGCTTGGCTTCGGCCTCGATCTCGCGCAATGCGCTGCAACCGGCGAAAGGTCCGACCTCGCCTATGTATCGCCGAAGTCGGGGCGCGCCGTCTCGCGCGAGGCGGGCGAGCCGTGGCGAGACAAGCTGATGCGGCTCCCGGCCTTTCTCGCCGCCGGAAGCGAGAACGAGCCGTCGGCGGCGGATGTCGCCAGTGGCTTCGAGATCACCGGCTTCTTTCTTGCCCGCCACGTATTTGAGCCGCGTGGGCTTGCGCTGCCGGATGCGCGCCGGCATTTCATCGCGGCGATCGTGCGCGCTTTGCCGGACGCGGCTTGACGGGCAAGTCCGCGCAATTTTGCGCGCGTCTTCCTGACCCGGCTCAAAGGACGGCGTTCATCCCTTGTTCAGCCCGCGCGCCCGCGTTACCGATGCTGCATGGGCAAGCGATTGATTCCCCCGGATCACGGCAACGTGCAGGAAATCGCGCTGCGCGAGGCGCTGGAAGAACGCTATCTCGCCTATGCGCTCTCCACCATCATGCACCGGGCGCTGCCGGACGCGCGCGATGGGCTGAAGCCGGTGCACCGGCGGCTGCTTTTCGCCATGCGGCAATTGCGCCTCGACCCCGGTGCGGCATTCAAGAAATGTGCGCGCGTCGTCGGCGACGTGATCGGCAAGTTCCATCCGCATGGCGACCAGGCGGTCTATGACGCACTGGTGCGGCTGGCGCAGGATTTCGCGCAGCGTTATCCGCTGGTCGACGGGCAGGGCAATTTCGGCAATATCGACGGCGATAACCCGGCCGCCATGCGCTACACCGAGGCGCGGCTGACGCACGTCGCGCAGTTGTTGATCGACGGCATTGACGAGAACGCCGTGGATTTCCGTCCCACCTATGACGGCGGCGACGACGAGCCCGTGGTGCTGCCGGCGGCCTTTCCCAACCTGCTGGCCAACGGCTCGCAAGGCATTGCCGTCGGCATGGCGACCGCGATCCCGCCGCACAATGCCGCCGAACTGTGCGATGCGGCGCTGCACCTCATCGACAATCCGAATACGCGCAGCCGCACGCTGCTGAAATACGTGCCGGGACCGGATTTTCCCACCGGCGGCGTGATCGTCGATCCGCGCGAGGTCGTCGCCGAGGCCTATGCGAGCGGCCGCGGCTCCTTCCGCGTGCGTGCGCGCTGGCACCAGGAAGACGCCGGGCGGGGCACCTACCTGATCGTCATCACCGAAATTCCCTGGCTGGTGCAGAAATCCCGCCTGGTGGAGAAGATCGCCGAGCTGCTCAACGCCAAGAAGCTGCCGCTGGTTGCCGACGTGCGCGATGAATCGACGGAGGATGTGCGTCTTATCATCGAGCCGCGCGCGCGCACGGTCGATCCCGCGCTGCTGATGGAGAGCCTGTTCAAGCTCACCGAGCTGGAAAGCCGCGTGCCGCTCAACATGAACGTGCTGTCCAAAGGCCGCGTGCCGAAGGTGATGGGGCTCGCGGAAGTTTTGCGCGAGTGGCTCGACCACCGCCGCGACGTGCTGCTGCGGCGTTCGCGCCACCGCCTGGCGGCCATCGAGCACCGGCTGGAAGTGCTCGGCGGCTATCTCGTTGCGTACCTGAACCTCGACAAGGTCATCAAGATCATCCGCAAGGAGGACGAGCCGAAACCGGTGCTGATGAAGGCGTTCAAGCTTTCCGACGTGCAGGCGGAAGCCATCCTCAACATGCGCCTGCGCAACCTGCGCAAGCTAGAGGAAATGGAAATCCGCGGCGAGGAAAAGGCGCTGCGCACGGAGAAGAAGGTGCTGCAAACTCTGCTCGCTTCCGAAAAGGAGCAGTGGAAGACCATTGCCGGCGAAATCAAGGAAGTGCGCAACGCTTACGGGCCGAAGACCGCGCTCGGCAAGCGGCGCACGCAATTTGCCGAGGCGCCGGAGCACGACGAGGCGGCGATCGAAGAGGCGCTGGTGGAGCGCGAGCCGATCACTGTGGTGGTTTCGGAGAAGGGCTGGATCCGCGCGCTGCGAGGCCATGTCACCGATCTGTCGGGCGTGGCGTTCAAGGCCGACGATGCGTTGAAATTCACCTTTCCCGCGGAGACAACCTCGAAGTGCCTCATTTTCGCGACCAACGGGCGCTTCTACACCATCGAGGCGGCGAAGCTGCCGGGCGGCCGCGGCCATGGCGAGCCGATCCGCCTGTTCATCGATCTTGAACAAGAGTCGGATGTCATCTCGGTGTTTCCGTTCCAGGGTGAGCGGAAATTCCTCGTCGCCGCGCATGATGGTCGCGGCTTCGTCGTGCCGGAGGACAAATGCCTGGCCAACACTCGCAAGGGCAAGCAGGTTCTCAACGTCTCATTACCGAACGAGGCGCGCGCGGTCGCGCCGGTCGAGGGTGAACTCGCTGTCAGCGTCGGCGAAAACCGCAAGATGGTGATCTTCCCGCTCGAACAGGTGCCGGAGATGACGCGCGGCCGCGGCGTGCGACTGCAACGCTACAAGGACGGCGGCCTGTCGGATGTGAAAACCTTCAAAGCGGCGGATGGACTGACCTGGGTGGACACGGCAGGCCGCAGCTTCACGCTCACGCTGAAGGAATTGGCCGACTGGCGCGGCAACCGCGCCGATGCCGGCCGCCTGGCGCCGAAAGGATTCCCCAAGAGCAACAAATTCGGACGGTCCGGCTAGTGTGGCGGTTCAGAAGTTCCCATTCCTTGCGGCCGGGCCGGGAGGGAACTTCTGAACCAAAGCCACACTAGCAACGCTATGATTGCTAGTGTCCCTTTGAATCCGAAGTTCGCAAGAGCGTTCGCAGCACGGTGTGTGCGAACTTCGGATTCGGGACACTAGACCTTCACCAGCATGGCGGTGACGTACATGACGCCGATGCCCAGCGTGAGGCCCGCCAACACGCTGGGCGAGAGCCACGCTCCTTGGCTCCCGCCGGCTCGGCGCATCAGGTAAGCGCCTACTTCGACGATCACCTGCAAAATGGCCCCGGCGCCAATGGCAAGCGCCAGCGCCGCCCAATGCGGCGCGTAGCTCAGGCTGCCGAGCCAAATGCCGAGGATGGCAGGGGCGCCCGCGAGCAGCGCGAGCCCGACAAAGGTTGGAAGCGGTGGCCGGGAATCCACGAGAGGCGCCACGATGCCGATGCCCTCGGTCACGTTGTGCAAAGTGAAGCCGAGGACGAGAAAGGTTCCTAGCCCTGCGATACCCGCGGTGAAGGCTGCTCCGATCGCCAGGCCTTCACCGAAATTGTGCAACCCAATGCCCAAAGCGATGTAGGTCGCGAGCGCCAGCCCGGTTGGCGTCCCATGCCGGCGGCCGACCGCGAACAGAAGCAAGAACGTTGCCACCGCGACGAGCAGCACCATCGTGGTGCCTTGGAAAGACTCCGCGGCCCGCTTAGCGAATTCCAGGGCTTCCTTCATGGTGTCGATGAACAGGAAGACGAGCAAGCCAACGGTCAACGCAAGCACGAAGTTCATGCCGCTGCGGCCGACATGGCGTAGGGCCGGATAGAACAGCATGCCGATGACGACCGGCACGATGCCGACGAAAGCGCCGAGCAGGGCCTGCGGGCCGAGGTTACTGAACTGGGCCTGGGGCGTCGGGACCGCAACCTCGATGGTCTTGACGAAGGCCACGCCCGTGCGGGTCAGCACCTTCACGTCATGTTTCTCTCCCAGCACCCAAGGGTAGGGGATGTGCAGCCATGCCGATGATAGGCGATCGAGTGGTCCGGGCGGCTCCTGCTTGAATGACCAATAGGCATCGTCCACCTGAACCTGTGCGATGGTGATCGGCGCGGAGCCTCCCGCGCGGACCTGCACATGGATCCCGTCGCCATTGAGGACCGTTCGCTCAAAGGTGAGTTTCTCCACGGGCGGCGCGCCCGTGTCAAAGGCGGACAGCCAATCGCTGGTGATCAGCCATGCCGACGCCAGAATGAGCACCAGCACCGGGACGGCGAACCACGCCAAGTCGGCGGCGCGTGATGTCTGGCGCTGAGCGGCAGGGGGAGTTCGCGCGTCGATTGGTGGGCGAATGCTCTCGTTCATGACGTGGCCTCGACGACATCGAACATGCCCATCCAGCCGAGCTCGGCGAATTCCGATTGATGTGCATGGAACATGTACATGCCGGTCTCATGGTTCTTGAAGGTAAATTCCAAAATTCCGCGCTGCGCCTGGCATTGCATGACGGTATCAACTGTCTTCAGTGTCGGCGTCAGCGTCGTTCCGTGATCATAATAGTCGAAGAAATTCGCATGCAGGTGGAACGAGTTGATCGGGTCGAACTCCACGATGTTGACGAGATAGACGCGCACCGGCCTGCCGCGCTCGATGCGGATGGGATGTTTCGAATAATGATGGCCCACGGTGTTGACGGCGTAGACCTCGTTCTTGCCGTCCATGTCGGTGTCGAAAGCATTCATCATCATCACGAATTCCTGCCACGCCTTGTTCTCGGGCGTGCCGAGCAGGCGTGAGCGGGCGATTGCAGCCTGTTCGGGATGCCGCGCCGGATCCGGATCGATGATGAAGGCGCCATACATGCCCTTGTGGATGTGGCGCTTCAGGGGGAGCGAGTGGCAATGATAGAGATGACAGCCGAACGGCAGGGCGTCGAATTCATAGGCGAACTCGCCACCGGGCAGGACCTCGCCGGCGCCTGGCACCCCGTCCATGCGGGCGGAATGGATGCCGTGGAAATGCATTGTGTGCGGGTGCGAGCTTTCGTTGCGGAACACGATGCGCAGCCGCTCGCCTTCGGTCGCACGCAGCGTAGGGCCGGGGACACGCCCGTTGTAGGTCCAGGCGGGAAAGAACACGCCCGGCACGATTTCGATCTCCTTGTCCTGGGCCACGATCTCGAAGCTGCGCAGAGTGCGGCCATCGGGAAGCTGGGAAACCTTTCCGGTTTCCCAATCGGTCAGCATCTTGGAAGGGTCGAAGCCATTCTGTGCGTTGTCGACATCGCCCATGGCGATCATGTTGCCATGAGCTTGCGCGTGCGGCGTGGCGGTCGCAGAAGCCGAGGTTGCCACATGGGCGGAATGGCCCGTCTGTGCCAGGGCAGGCTTATCTTTCATCACGGTGGCAAGGCCGACGCCAGCTGCCGCGAGGGCGCCGCCGGAGAGCAAGCCGCGCCGGCTAAGCCTTTTCAGAATCCAGTCGCGCATGGCGGGTCTCCTTCAAAGAATTTGCTATTGCAAATTACTCGCAACAACATGCGGCCGAGGCGCAGGCTTGTCAATTAAATTGCGAACGATTTGCAGGAGCCAAACCCGATCCTCAAGGCAGTACAGGGCGGGACTTCGATTTCTCTTGATGGAAAAGTCACTGAAAGTGCAAGCATGGACGCCATGATTCAATCCAAGCCTCCCGCCCAGAGCGCCACTCCCGGCTGGCGCCGTGCCCGCGGGAGGCCGGCGCTGGCAGAAGTCTTCGGTTCGATCGCCACCCGCCCCACCGGACCAATGTGGCGCAAGCTGTTGGCCTTTCTCGGGCCCGGCTATCTGGTCGCCGTCGGCTACATGGACCCCGGCAATTGGGCGACCTCGCTCGCGGGGGGCTCCAAGTTCGGGTACGCGCTGCTGACCATCGCGCTGCTGTCCAACATGATGGCGATCCTGCTGCAGGCCTTATGCGCGCGGCTCGGCATCGCCTCGGGCCGCGATCTGGCGCAGGCCTGCCGCGACGCCTTCCCACGCGCGGTATCCTGGCCGCTCTGGGTGCTGGCGGAAATTGCGATTTGTGCGACCGATTTGGCGGAAGTGATCGGCACCGCGATCGGCCTCAATCTCCTCTTTGGCCTCCCGCTCGAGATCGGTGTGGTGATCACGGCGCTCGACGTGTTTCTCATCCTGTGGATGCAGAATCTGGGATTCCGATGGATCGAGGCCTTCATCGTGACGATGCTGGCCGTCATCGCGGTGTGCTTCGCCGTGCAAATTGGGCTCGCCGATCCGGAATGGGGTGCGGTGATCCGCGGCTTCGCGCCGACCACGCAGATCGTCACCAATCCCGAGATGCTCTACCTGGCGCTCGGCATCCTCGGCGCTACGGTAATGCCGCATAATCTCTATCTCCACTCGGGCGTGGTACAGACGCGCCAGTTCGGCGACACCATTTTGGAAAAACGCGAGGCGATCAAGCTTGCGACCATCGATTCGACGATCGCGCTCATGTTCGCGCTTCTTATCAACGCTTCGATCCTGATTCTCGCCGCGGCGACATTCAACAAGACTGGCAAAGTCGATGTCTCCGAGCTCGGGGAGGTGCATGCGCTGATTGCCCCGCTGCTTGGGTCCGCCATCGCGCCGACCTTGTTCGCGATCGCCTTGCTATGCTGCGGACTCAATTCGACTGTAACCGCCACGCTTTCCGGGCAGATCGTGATGGAGGGATTCCTCGACATCCGTCTGCCGCCCTGGGCGAGGCGGCTGATTACGCGCGCCATCGCCATTGTGCCAGCGGCAGGCGTGACCATCTGGTATGGCGAGGCTGGGACGGCGAAGCTTCTGATTCTCAGTCAGGTCGTGTTGAGCCTGCAATTGCCCTTCGCCATCGTGCCGCTTGTCATGTTCACGGCCGACCGGCGTAAAATGGCGGAACTCGCGGCGCCGCGATGGGTAACCCTGCTTGCGGTGGCCACCGCGCTGACGGTCATTGCGCTCAACATCAAACTTTTGGTCGATTTCGTGATCGGGTAGAGCGGCACCGGCAGCTGTGCCCCGACGTAACCGGCGCGGCGTCAGCTATCCACCCGCCGCCAGCCCTCGGGCATCAGGCGCTCCTGGGGCAGGAAGCGGCCCTTGTAATCCATCTTCCGCGCATTGCGGACCCAATAGCCGAGATAGACATAGTCGAGCCCCATGCGCCGGGCGCGCGCGATGTGGTCGAGGATCATGAAGGTGCCGAGCGAGCGGCTGCCCTGGTCCGGGTCGAAGAAGGAATAGACCATGGATAAACCATCGCTCAACACGTCGACCAGAGTCACTCCCAGAAGCTGACCGGCGCCGCGGCCGGTGATGCCGCTGTCGGGACCGCGGCGGCGGTATTCGATCATGCGCGTCTGCACATGGCTGTCTTCCACCATCATGGCGTAGTCGAGCACGGTCATGTCCGCCATGCCGCCGTTGCGGTGGCGGGAATCGAGATAGGCGCGGAATACGGAATATTGCTCGGAGGTCGGCAATGACGAGCGCATGTCGCCGACGACATCCGCATTGTGGTCCATGACGCGCCGCATATTGCGCGAGGGGCGGAATTCGCCGGCGATGACCCGCACCGACACGCAAGCCCGGCAGGCGTCGCAGGCCGGCCGGTAGGCGATCGATTGACTGCGGCGGAAGCCGCCATGGGTGAGCAGGTCGTTGAGCTCTCCCGCGCGTTCACCGACGAGATGGGTGAAGACCTTCCTTTCTTCCTTGCCCGGCAGATAAGGGCAGGGAGAAGGGGCGGTCAGGTAGAACTGCGGCGTATCGCGCGAGTGTCTGGTCACCGGGCCAAGCCCTCGTTGCCGGGGAATCCTCCAACTCTTCCAAGCATCGCCCGCAATCAGGGTCCCGTCAAAGGCCCTGCGGGGTTAGCTTGCGGCCTGGTTACCCGCGATGGTTTGCGCGCCAGCCGGACGGTTAATAACGACGGTGCCGAGCAGAATGTCGTGCAATAGCCGCCGGCGCTCATTGAAGAAGCCGACGAGCAGGATAAACGGGGTCAGCAGCGATACAGTAAGCCAGAAGACGACGGCATGCACGGCGCCGAGCACGAAATAGGCCGGCGCTCCGTACCAGGTGCGCATCTGCAAATCCATCACGCGCATGCCGATGGTCGCTGAATGCGGGCTGCCGAGCGTGGCGCCATAGTAGATGATCGCCCAGATCACGGCCGCGGGCCACCATAGCCAGAATAGCAACCAGCCGAGGCCGAGCGTAATGAATCCGAATATGAGAATAAAAATCGCCGCCAGCAGGATGGGTACGGCGATGACGATGATATCGATGAAGAAGGCGATGACGCGCCGCGCCAGCACGCCCTCGAACAGCCCGGGGTTGCTGACGGGGTCATAGGCGTGCGGCTTCTCATCGGAGGACATGCCGAAGCCGCTGGGACCGGTGTTGGACATGAATCGCATCTCTTCCCGACATGCTGAAGATGGAGGGCAATGCCGCACTGCGCAAGGGGCAACGATAGCTACGCTGGCGCAGGCATGGGTATAGTGGAGCACGAGGAGGACGGCGTGGGCGTGACACTCTCGGACATCCAGGCGGCCCGGAAGGTGATTGCCGGGCAGGTGCTGCGCACGCCCATGCTGCCGGCACCCAAACTGTCGGCGCTGACCGGCGCGTCGGTTTTCGTCAAATACGAGAATTTGCAGGTTACCAACTCGTTCAAGGAGCGCGGCGCGCTGACCAAGCTCGCCTCGCTTTCCGCCGCCGAACGCGCCCGCGGCGTCATCACCATGTCGGCGGGCAATCACGCGCAGGCGGTGGCCTATCACGCGGCGCGTCTCGGCATCGCCGCCACCATCGTCATGCCGGTGACCACGCCTTTCGTGAAGATCGCTGCTACCAAATCCCACGGCGCCGAGGTGGTGCTGGAAGGCGAGGGTATCTCTGAGGCATATGCGCGCGCGGCGGAGCTGGCGCAGGCGCGCAACCTCACTTGGGTGCACCCTTATGACGACCCGCATGTGATTGCCGGCCAGGGCACGATCGCGCTGGAGATGCTGGAGGACGAGGGCGGCCTCGATGTGCTGGTGATCCCCATTGGTGGCGGCGGGCTGATCGCCGGCAACGCCATTGCCGCGCGCGGAGTCAACCGCAAGATCGAGATCGTCGGCACGGAAGCCGCGCTTTATCCCTCCATGTGGAATGCGCTGCGCGGCGAGAGCCGCCCGGTCGGCGGTCCAACACTGGCGGAAGGCATTGCGGTGAAAACGGTCGGAACTTTGACGCTGCCGGTGGTACGCGAGCTTGTCTCCGGCATCATCCTCGTGGACGAAGCGCATCTTGAGCGCGCGGTGAACGCCTATCTCACCTTGCAGAAGACGATGGCGGAAGGCGCGGGCGCGGCGGGCCTGGCCGCCATGCTGGCGGAGCCGGAAAGATTCCGCGGCAGGAAGGTCGGCTTGATCCTCTGCGGCGGCAACATCGACCCGCGCATCCTCGCCTCCATCATGGTGCGGGAGCTGGAGCGCGATCAGCATATCGTGTCGTTCCGGCTGACCATCCCTGATCGGCCGGGCGTGCTGGGCATTATCGCCACGCGGCTCGGCGCGCTCGGCGCCAACATCCTTGAGGTCAATCACAAGCGGCTGTTTCTCGACGTGCCGGCCAAGGGCGCCCGGCTCGATGTCACCGTCGAGGCGCGGGATCGCGCGCATGTGGAGGAGATTTTTGCAGCTCTCGCCGGCGAAGGCTATCAGCCGCTGCGGATCGAAGCCGGCGACGCGATGGAGTGAGCGCGCCTCCGCTCAGCCCGCAGCGCATTCTTTGATCGCGCGCCAGACGCGCTCCGGCGTGCACGGCATCTCCACATGCCGGATGCCCAGCGCGGATAGCGCGTCCGCCACCGCATTGGACACCGCGGGCATGGCGCCGACGCTACCGGCTTCACCCGCACCCTTGACGCCGAGCGGATTGGTCTTGGTCGGCACCGGATTGCTTTTGACTTCGATGGCGCTCAGATCGGTGGCGCGCGGCATGGCGTAGTCCATGAACGAGCCGCTGATCAGCTGACCCTCCGTATCGAAGTGGATATTTTCCATCAGTATCTGGCCTGCGCCCTGGGCAACGCCGCCGGCGATCTGGCCCTTGAGCAGCATGGGATTCATCACCGTGCCGACATCATCGACCACGCTGTAGCGCACGATCTCGACCACGCCGGTTTCCGGATCGATTTCGACCTCGCAGACGTGGCAGCCGTTGGGATAATTGGCGACATCGACGCGGAAGACGGAACTGGCGATCAGGCCGGCCTCGAAATCCTTGGGCAGGGTCTTCGGTTCCGACGCCTCTTGCGCCAGTTCCTTCATGGTCATGGTCTGGTTGGTTTTGCTGTTGGAAAAGATGCCGTCGGCGAATTTTACCTCGGCGGCATCGACCTTGAAGAGATGCGCGGCGATTTTCCTGGCCTTTTCCAGAATGCGGTCGGCAGCCTGGTTAAAGGCCGAGCCGCCAATGGTGGCCGAACGCGAGCCGCCGGTGCCGGCGCCGTAGAAAACCTTGTCGGTGTCGCCCTGCACATAATAGACTTCGTCCGGATGCAGCCCGAGCTTGTCGCAGACCAGCTGCTTGAAGATCGTTTCGTGACCTTGGCCCTGCGTGACGGAGCCTGAGAATAAGGTCACGGTGCCGCCGCGATCGAAGCGGATTTCGGCGCCTTCGACGCCCGCGCCGGCGGCGCGCTCGATGGTGTTGGAAAGGCCCAAGCCGCGCAGCTTGCCGCGCTTGCGCGATTCCGCCCGGCGCTTGTCGAAGCCGGCGGCATCGGCGAGCTTCAGCGCCAGGTCCATGTTCTGTTCGAATTCGCCGCTGTCATAGGTGAAGGTAAGTCCGGTCTTGAACGGCATGGCCTCGGGCGGAATGGTGTTGCGCCGCCGCAGTTCCACCGGATCAATTTTCAACTCATCGGCCGCGAGATCGACCAGCCGTTCGAGCACATAGGCGGCCTCAGGGCGGCCGTTGCCGCGATAAGGCCGCGTTGGATGCGTGTTAGTGAAAACCGCCGTCACATCCGCATGGATGGCCGGCGTTTTGTAAACGCCCGCGAGCGTTCCCAAATTGCCGGGGAAAGCATCGGCGGACGATTGCAGGTAAGCACCGAGATTGGCGATGGTCTTCACCCGCAGCCCGAGGAAAGTGCCGTTTTTGTCGAGCGCGAGTTCCGCGTCGGTAACATTGTCGCGGCCTTGGGCATCGCTCAAAAAGGCATCGGAGCGGGTGCTGACCCATTTGACCGGCCGGCCCGTCAGCTTGGAGGCCAGCAGCACCAAGGCCACTTCCGGAAAGATGGCCGACTTCATGCCGAAGCTGCCGCCGATATCACCGGCAATGACCCGCACCTTGCTTTCGGGAACCTTCAAAATCTCTTCTGCGAGTTCCGACCGATAAACATGCGCGCGCTGCAACGTGGTGTAGCAGGTGTAGTGATCGTCGGCGGGGTTGTAGTCGCCGATGCAGCCGCGCGGCTCCATGGGTGCGGCGGTGACGCGGTTGATGACGAAGTGATGCTTGACGATGTGATCGGCCTTGGCGAAGACCGCGTCGGTCGCTGCCTTGTCGCCCACGCGAAAGACGAAGCAGATATTGTTTTCGCAATCGTCCCAGACACGCGGCGCGCCCGGCAGCGGCGCATCGGCGGTGCCGACGATGGCGGGAATCGGCTCGTAATCAATTTCGATCAGCTCGGCCGCGTCGGCCGCCTGGTGATAGGTTTCGGCCACCACGAAGGCGACGTAATCGCCGGCCCAGCGCACGCGGTCCTTCACCAGCGCCGGATTGGGCGGGCGATACATGGGCGAGCCGTCGGCGCGCTTGCGCTGGTGGGCGCGCGGCAGGTCGCCAAAGCCGGAAGCCTGCCAGTCCGCGCCGGTCAACACGGCGATCACACCGGGCGCGGCCTTGGCGGCGGCGGTATCGATGGAGCGAATTTTCGCGTGGGCATGCGGGGAACGCAGCACATAGCTCCAAGCCATGCGCGGCAGTGTCATGTCCGCCACATAGCGGCCGCCGCCCCTGACCAAACGTGGATCCTCGAACCGGGGGACCGGCTGACCGACTGCAAATTCACCCATCACTGCCTCATTGTTGGAGCGAGCTTGCGGCGCTATAGCTGCCGCAAAGGCCGCGTTGTTGGCAACCACCTCTTTAGACGAGCGACGGAGGAGGGAAGCTTCCGGCCGTCTTCCGGTTGTCGTTCGGTCAGGGCGTCTGCTGCTTCAACTTCTCCGCCGCGCGCGGCGCGAAATAGGTGAGAACGCCGTCGGCGCCGGCACGCTTGAAGGCGATCAGGCTTTCCATCATCGCCTTGTCGCCATCGATCCAGCCGTTCTGCGCAGCGGCGGCGATCATCGCGTACTCGCCGGACACCTGATAGGCGAAGGTCGGCATGCCGAAGGCGTCCTTGATGCGGCGGAGAACATCGAGATAGGGCAGGCCGGGCTTGACCATGAGCATGTCGGCGCCTTCCGCGATGTCGAGTTCGGCTTCGCGCAGCGCCTCGTCGGAATTCGCCGGGTCCATCTGATAAGTGCGCTTATCGCCGGTGAGCGTCGCATTCGAACCGATGGCGTCGCGGAACGGGCCATAGAAGGCGGAGGCGTATTTCGCCGAATAGGCCATGATCGACACGTCGATGAAGTCCGCCTTGTCGAGGGCGGCGCGGATCGCGCCGACGCGCCCATCCATCATGTCGGACGGCGCGATGATGTCGCAGCCGGCCTCCGCCTGCACGAGCGCCTGCTGCACCAGCACGGCGACGGTCTCGTCGTTGAGAATGACGCCGTCGCGCAAGAGGCCATCGTGGCCATGGCTGGTGAAAGGATCGAGCGCGACATCACAGAGCAGGCCGATCTCGGGCACTTCCTTCTTGATCGCACGGATGGCACGGCAGACGAGATTGTCGGGGTTGAGCGCCTCGGAGCCGTGGGCGTCGCGCGAGGCAGGATTGGTATGCTGGAAGAGCGCGATGCAGGGGATGGCGAGCTTGGCGGCGCGCTCCGCCGCGCGCACCGCCTCATCCACGGACAGCCGCTCGACGCCCGGCATGGAGGCGACGGGGATGCGCGTGTCCTTTCCGTCGGTCAGGAACAGCGGCCAGATCAGGTCGTCAGTGGTAAGCACGGTCTCGCGCACCATCCGCCGCGCCCATTCCGCCCGGCGGTTGCGGCGCGGACGGCTCGGCAAGTCGAGGCGCGCAGCGCTCTCAGTGGGCGCGTCGTTCTCCGCCGGGGCGAGCCGGGTGCGCGCTTCAATCGGTCGGCCGAATTTGATGGCCATAAGGATCCTCCGCAGCCTTCCTTTTAGCCATTCCAAACGAGGACGGCCAGGGGAGGTAAGAGGTGCGCGGGGACCCAATTCCGCATAATGTCACCGGCCATGACCGATCCCGTCATCACCGATCAAGGCCGCGCGCTCGATCCCGTTCACGCGGACGAGAAGGAAAGTTTGCCAGGGCGCTGGACCGAACGCCTAGCGCTGTTCCTGCGGGTTATGGCGATCCTGTCTCTGGCCAAGGGCCTCTATCACTGGGCGGTGGTGTGCGGCATCGGCGACGGGCCGGATGCCAGCTTCGAGACGGCGCCGCTGCCCTGGCAGACGGCGACGGTGTTTTTCGCGGTGATCGATCTGGTGGCGGCGGTGGGGCTCTGGCTCGTGGCGGCCTGGGGGGCTGTGGTGTGGCTCACTGCCGTCATTTCCATGATCGCGGTCGAAATCCTGTTCCCGCAGATTTACGGGGGCGGCATGATCCTCATGCCGGCGGAATTGGGGATGCTGGCCATCTATCTATGGCTGGCGTGGCAGGCGGCGCACGAGCAGCCGGCGTAATGCGTGTTTTTTTTTGCGCACCGGAAGATTTCGCAAGGTGAACGAAGAGTAACGAGAAACAATACAATTGACTATTCAATCAAGCATTCACCGTGGCAAATAAACTTTCTCTTTATTGTGTTATTTAAGCTGATCTTAGACCAGCTTCGATAGTTTGCCGCCTGTGTGCGGGGAAAACAGGGCCTCGCGGCGTATAAAAAACACAGGAAGGCGTCACATGAAAGCCGTTGCGAAGACGGTGGAGCCGGCCGAGCGCGAGGCGCGGTTCGACCATATCCAGCCGCTCTATCTCGAAGCCTTGACGCTGGTCGAGCGGCTGCACCGGCGCTTGCTCGACGTCATCAAGGATGAGTTCGACCGGCGCGGCCGCGCCGACATCAATTCCGTGCAGGCGCTTCTCCTGTACAACGTCGGCGACAAGGAGCTGACGGCAGGCGAATTGCGCACGCGCGGCTATTACCTCGGCTCGAACGTTTCCTACAATTTGAAGAAGCTCGTCGAGATGGGCTTCCTCGATCATCAGCGCTCCCGCGTCGACCGCCGTTCGGTGCGCATCAAGCTCACCGACAAGGGCCATGAGGTGCGCAACATCGTCGATGCGCTCTACCAGAAACACGTGCGCACCGTGGAGCAGGTCGGCGGCATCAGCTCCGACGAGTTCTCAACGCTTAACAAGTCGCTTCACCGGCTCGAGCGGTTCTGGACCGATCAGATCCTTTACCGCCTGTAACCGGCGTCGTACTGGCAAAACTTCAGCCCCGGCCTCCGCCGGGGCTTTTTTCTTTGTGGACTGGCCATAAAATCGCCCCGCGCTGCCCTTACCCCGGTATGCCCCTTGGTGTTTGCTGGCGGCTGTGATGATTGTGCCTGTCAGCATTCCCGCCAAGGATACGGCTAAATTGCGAATTGACGGGCCGCTACCTACAATGGCGTCCCTGGGCGAGGGGGTGATGTATGTCTCGGAAAATTCTCGGCTTCATGGTCGCGCTTGCCGCCGCGGCGGGCCTATTCACGGTGCAACCGGCGCTGGCGCAGGGCGAGCGCAGCATCGTTCTCGCCCAGAACGCCACGCAGCTTGCGGGCAGCTACGAAGGTGAAGTCAAGCGCCGGTTCATCGGCGGAGAAGCGCGGACCACCCGCATCTACCGGCTGACCATGAACCCGGACCTAAACACGGGAAAGGTGCTGATCTTCGAAAACGGGCAGCTCATCAACGAGCTGGGTTTCATCGTGAAGCGGACGGCGGATCTGAAATATGGAGGAAAGACCCAGCCGATCAACGCTAGGCCCGGCTATATCGCCGATAACATCACCCTGGCATTCTCACGGGATGGAAAATCTGTCCGCTGGTATCACAACGATGGCGCCAGCGAAGGGTCCGGGACGCTGACCCGTTAGGGAGAGACTCGAAGACAGGGCTTGAGGCGTATGGTGGCCGCTGAGATGGCTCTGCCCGCAAGGCTCTTCCGGCTCATACGACGGCAAGGTAGGCGGCAAAATCCATCGAATTGAGAGCGTTATGGCCAAATTTCCGATCCGCGACCGCGCTGGCGCTGTCGACCGCCGGGTCTTTCTTCGCCGCCTGGGCCAGGGCGCGGCCGCCGCCGCGGCCATGGCGCCGTGGCTCACGGCCGCCGCGGCCGACGATCGCACGCTGCAAGCCTTAATCGAGCAGAACCAGCGCAACGATTTCGGCCAGGGATTTGATTCCGCCTCACGCACCATCCATATGCCGCACCGCCCTGCTTGGCTCGCGAGTGCCTGCCTACGCCCCCAAAGGTTCATGCCGACCCACGGGCGCAAGCTTGCAGGGCTTGGGTTAACGCTAAATCGTGCTTGAACGGTGGACGATCTGGTTTCAGACTAAATCAACAGAGGAGAAGCGCGATGACTAAAACAAAGCCAATCAAGGTACGAGTTGACGTGCACCCCAACCCGCATGTGGGCAAGCCGGTTAAGACGGCGCCCATCTATGATGACAAGGAGATCACAAAAGCACTTGCGATTATTGCAAGTGACACATGTACCGGCTCTATTGAAGAAGAGCTCAAAGAGCATCACGGCGCACTTGCAGCGGCGGTCTACAGGGCGGCGTGGGATGCGGGCCTTTGTGAAGGATGGGATATTGGGAGAGATTGCGTACTACATTCCAACTTCGATGCTGGCTTTGGGGTTCGACGCAAGGCAGGCTAGCCCAATCATGTCGTGGCGTGTCGAAGGCCCTGGCGGGAATAACCGCTGGGGATTTTTTATGCCCGCGCCAGCAACCGCGCGAGGCCGTGGTCACTAGAGTCTGTACTCACATATTTTATTGAAAAAACTTAGTGATCGTGATTCACCGTGAGCGGAAGTGGATCATGCGATTTGATTTGAGCGATGAGGAATGGGCTGTTTTGGAGCCGTTGATGCCGGAAGCTCGAAAGAGCGCGCGCGCCGACGATCGCCGAATTATGAACGCGATATTTTACGTGCTGCGCACGGGGATGCCGTGGCGAGACTTGCCCGAGCGATACGGACCGTACACGACAGCCTACAACCGCTTCAACCGCTGGTCTCGACGTGGTATCTGGAAGCGAGTTTTCGATCGGCTGGCCTCAAAATCGCGCGACAGTCTTTATCTGATCGACAGCACGATTGTGAAAGCCCATCGAGCGGCAAGTGGCGCAAAAGGGGGGAGAAAAATCAAGCGATCGGCGTCAGCCGTGGCGGCCGCACCACCAAAATCCACGTCGCTGTCGACAGCAAAGGCCGGCCGCTGAACTTCACTGTGACGGGCGGGCATGTCCATGGCAGCCAAGTCGTTGAAGAGGTGCTGGACACCCCCAAATCACCGCTCGCCGTCACCGCCGACAAGGCTTACGACAGCCAGAAAGTGCGCCAGCAGATCAAGGATGAAGGGGCTTTGCCCGTCATCCCCAGTCGCAGCAACGCCACCAAGAAAGCCTATTGTCCCAAGCGCTTCTATCGACGGCGGCACAAGATCGAGAACTTCTTCTGCCGCATCAAGGATTGGCGACGCATCGTCACGCGCTACGATAAGCTCGCTCGCAACTTCCTTGCCGCCGCTGATCTCGTCGGCGCACTCTATTGGATCAAGTTGTGAGTCCAGACCCTAGATATTGAGGCCGGAAGCCGCCACGCTCCCAAAGCTTGGCGGGTCGGGACCGATATGCTATCGGCAGCCACTATCCAAAATCCGGACTTGGCGGCACGGCCAGCCCGGTTTCCGGCTCTTTCAAGCCCATGGGCGTGCAGGAGAATTTAATGTCGCTGACCGATAAGCCCGCTTCATCTGCCAAGACGGACGGTTTCTTTACCGCGTCCCTGGCCGAGACTGATCCCGAGGTCGCCAAGGCGATCGGGCTGGAGCTTGGCCGGCAGCGCGACGAAATTGAGCTGATTGCCTCGGAGAACATCGTCAGCCGCGCCGTGCTGGAGGCGCAGGGCTCGGTGCTCACCAACAAATATGCCGAGGGCCTGCCGGGCAAACGCTACTACGGCGGCTGCCAATTCGTCGATGTCGCCGAGCAGCTGGCGATCGACCGCGTCACCAAGCTGTTCGGCTGCGCCTTTGCCAATGTGCAGCCGCATTCCGGCGCCTCCGCCAATGCAGAGGCCTTCTTCGCCCTGATGCAGCCCGGCGACACCTTCATGGGACTCAATCTCGCGGCGGGTGGGCACCTCACCCACGGCTCGCCGGCGAACATGTCGGGCAAATGGTTCAAGCCGGTGCCCTATGGCGTGCGGCGCGACGACCACCGCATCGACATGGACGAGGTGGAAAAGCTCGCCGAGCAGCACAAACCAAAGGTGATCATCGCCGGCGGCTCGGCTTATCCCCGCATCATTGATTTCCGCCGCTTCCGCGAGATCGCCGACAGCGTGGGCGCTTATCTCATGGTGGACATGGCGCATTTCGCCGGTCTGGTGGCGGGCGGCGCGCATCCGAGCCCGTTCCCGCACGCTCATGTGGTGACGACTACGACCCACAAGACCCTGCGGGGTCCGCGCGGCGGCGTCATCCTCACCAACGATGAGGGCCTGGCGAAGAAATTCAATTCGGCCGTCTTCCCTGGACTCCAGGGCGGGCCGCTGATGCACGTGATCGCGGCCAAGGCGGTGGCCTTTGGGGAGGCGCTGCGGCCGGCGTTTAAGCTTTACGCGAAGAACGTGGTGGAAAATGCCAAGGCCCTGGCGGAAACGCTGAAGTCGCGCGGGCTCGACATCGTCTCGGGCGGCACCGACACGCATCTCATGCTGGTGGACCTGCGGCCCAAGCGCCTGACTGGGAAGGTGGCCGAGGCCGCCTTGGGGCGCGCCCACATCACCTGCAACAAGAACGGCATTCCCTTCGATCCGGAAAAGCCCACGATCACCTCCGGCATCCGGCTCGGCACGCCGGCCTGCACCACACGCGGTTTCGGCATCGCCGAGTTTCGCCATGTGGGCGACCTGATCGCCGAAGTGCTCGACGTGCTGTCGCAAAAAGGCGCCGAGGAGGATTCGCTGGTCGAGGCCGCGGTGCGCGGCGAGGTGAAGACGCTGATTTCACGTTTCCCGATTTATCAGGGCTGACGTTGATGAACGCTGGTAAACGTGACGAGCTCTGTTCCGTCATCCTGAGGTGTGAGCGCGCCACTTTGGCGCGCGAGCCTCGAAGGATGAACGGCCAAAATCTGCAAGAACTTGGCCGTCGCCCTTCGAGGCTCGGCGCTTTGCGCCGAGCACCTCAGGGTGACGGATCGACGCAGGGTTAGAGGCAAAGGGGGGCTGATCATGCGGTGTCCGAGTTGCACGAGCCTCGACACCCAGGTGAAGGATTCGCGCCCGACCGAGGATTCCGCGGTGATCCGCCGCCGCCGCGTGTGCCTTTCCTGCAATTTCCGCTTTACGACATTCGAGCGTGTGCAATTGCGCGAACTCGTCGTCATCAAGCGCAACGGGCGGCGCGTGCCCTTCGATCGCGACAAGCTGATGCGCTCAGTGCAGATTTCGCTGCGCAAGCGCCCGGTCGATCCGGAGCGCATCGAGCAGACGGTGTCGAAGATCGTGCGCGAGCTGGAAAGCCTGGGCGAGACGGACGTTTCCTCGGAAACCATCGGGGAGATGGTGATGGAGCATCTGCGCGGGCTCGACGACGTGGCCTATGTGCGCTTTGCCTCGGTCTACCGCAATTTCCGCGAGGCCAAGGATTTCGAGGCGGTGCTCGGCGAATTGTCGGGCGACGAGGAGCCGCGCCCAAACCCGCGGAAGTAAAATGCCCCCCGCCGAAGATGCGAGATTCATGGCCATGGCGCTGACGCTGGGCCGCCGCGGGCTCGGCAATTGCTGGCCCAACCCGGCGGTCGGGGCGGTGGTGGTCAAAGACGGCCTGGTGATCGGCCGCGGCTGGACGCAAGCGGGCGGGAGGCCGCATGCGGAAACCGTGGCGCTGAAGCGGGCCGGCAAGGAAGCCCGCGGTGCCACGCTCTATGTGACGCTGGAACCCTGCTCGCATGATGGGAAAACCCCGCCCTGCGCCGACGCCGTGATCCGCGCCGGGATCGCGCGCGTGGTGTCGGCGCTGGAGGATCCCAATCCCAAGGTGGCGGGCCAGGGACATGAGCGGCTGCGCGCGCGCGGGATCGCAGTGGACGTCGGTCTTGGCGCCGACGAAGCGCAGCGGGCGCATGCCGGGCATATCCGGCGCATGCGCGACGGCCGGCCGCATGTCATGCTCAAGCTCGCGCTGTCGGCGGACGGCAAGGTTGGCGCGGCGGGCCGCCAGCCGGTGGCGATCACCGCGGAGACGGCGCGCGAGCGCGTATTCCTCCTGCGCGCCATGAGCGACGCCATACTGACCGGCATGGGTACGGCCCTGGCCGACAATCCGGCGCTGACCTGCCGCCTTCCTGGCATGCTGGAGCGCTCGCCGGTGCGAGTATTGCTCGATGCGCAACTGCGGATTCCCCTTGCCATGTCGCTGATCGCAACCGCGCGCGAGACGCCGACCTGGATTTTCGGCGCATCCGGCGCCTCCGCCATGGCGGAACAGGTTTTGCGCGACAAAGGCGTCGAGGTGTTTCGCGTGAAGGAGAAAGACAGGCGGCTTGATCTTGCGCAGGTGCTGAAGATTCTCGCCAAGCGCGGCATCACCCGGCTGATGGTGGAGGGCGGGCCGAAGGTTGCAGCGTCTTTCGTGCAGGCGGACCTGGTCGACGAGGCAGTCCTGTTCCGCTCTCCCAATGCCATAGGGCCGGACGGCATCGACGCGCTGGAAGGCCTGCCGCTTAAGGCGCTCACCAAGCATCTGAGGTCGCTTGGCACCGAGGCCGCCGGCCCCGATAGTGTCGAAAGCTTCGAGCGGGCATAAAGCATGTTCACCGGCATTGTGACCGACATAGGCGAAGTATTGGCGGTGCGGCCGCGCGGGGAGGGCCTGCACCGGCTCAAGATCGCCTGCCATTACGACCGCGCCTCCATCGCCGAAGGAGCCTCGATCGCCTGCTCGGGAGTTTGCCTGACCGTGGTCGGCACCGGCGAGGAAGAAGGCCGCACCTGGTTTGCCGTCGATGCGGCGGCGGAGACGCTGAACGTCACCACCGTCGGCCGCTGGCGCCGCGGCACGCAGATGAATCTGGAACGGGCGTTGAAGCACGGCGACGAGCTGGGCGGCCACATTGTCAGCGGGCATGTAGACGGCATCGCGGAAGTAATAGCGCGCGAGGAAGGCATCGACTCCGCGCGCTTGACGCTGCGCGCGCCCGCGCCGCTGGCGCGTTTCATCGCGACCAAGGGCTCGGTCACGCTTGACGGCGTTTCGCTCACGGTCAATGCCGTGGAGGATGACGCTTTCTCCGTTCTCATCATCCCGCATACGCTGAAGGTGACGACGCTCGGGACGATGCGCGCGGGCGACCAGATCAATCTCGAAGTGGACATGATGGCGCGCTATGCTGCGCGGTTGGCGGAGGTTAAGTAACGGCCCTTGCGTCTTTCGCTGGCGGCTTGATACTGACGGCATAACCAACGGGAAATCGACACCATGGCCGAGCCGCGGCGACCCGCGAGCACGCAGAAAGGCGACCTCGCGGATGCGCGCATCCTCGTGGTCGAGGCGCGCTTCTACGACGACGTTGCCGACGCGCTGCTGGCCGGCGCCAAGCGCGCCCTCGACGCGGAGGGAGTGAAGTGGGACCGGCTCACGGTGCCGGGCTCGCTGGAAATTCCCGCCGCCATCGCCATCGCGGTCGAAGCTGCCGAGCGTCGCGGGCAGCCCTATGATGGCGCGGTGGCGCTTGGCTGCGTCATCCGCGGCGATACCATCCATTTCGAAATCGTCTCTCATGAATCCGCCCGCGCGCTGATGGATTTCGCGGTGGCGAAGCGTTTTCCGATCGGCAACGGCATCATCACCGTCGACACCGAGTCGCAGGCCTGGGCGCGCGCACGCATGGAAGAAGCCGACAAGGGCGGAGACGCGGTGCGGGCCGCCCTGGCGATGGTGCGGCTCAAGCGCCGCGCCGCCGCAGGTTGATGCCGTGGCCGCCGCGGTACCCCCCAAGGACAAGCGCAAGGCCAATCGCCGCGGCGCCGCGCGGCTCGCGGCGGTGCAGGCGCTCTACCAGATGGATGTCGCGGGCACGCCGCTGCATGAAATCCTTGCGCAATTCGAGAGCCACTGGATCGGGCGCGAGGTGGAAGGCGCGCAATATCTGCCCGCCGAGGCGGCCTTCTTCCGCGACATCGTGGGCGGCGTGGTGCGCGAGCAGCGCCGGCTCGATCCGCTGATCGACGCGGCACTGAACCGGGGCTGGCCGCTCAAGCGCATCGAGACCGTGTTGCGCGCGGCGCTGCGCGCGGGCGCCTACGAACTCGACCATCGCAAAGACGTGCCGGCGCGGGTCATCATCTCGGAATACGTGGATGTCGCGCATGCTTTCGTTGAAGGCGACGAGACCGGCATGGTCAACGCCGTGCTCGATCAATTGGCGCGGGAGATGCGTGGCGCGGAGTTCGGCGCCAAGGGGTGACGCATGATGGCTAAACCTTCGGCCGAAAGCGGCGAGGAACGCCTGATCGCGCGCTATTTCCGTCCGCTGGCGCGGCACCCGGGAGCGCTCGGGCTTATGGACGATGCGGCGGTGCTGACGCCGCCGGCGGGTTGCGATCTCGTCGTCACCACGGATGCGATCGTGGCGGGAATACATTTCTTCACTGATGATCCAGCGGACGCGGTCGCGCGCAAGGCGCTGCGGGTCAATCTCTCCGATCTCGCTGCCAAGGGGGCAAAGCCCAGCGGCTTCCTGTTGGCGCTGGCTTTGCCGGACCGGGTTATGCCTTCCTGGCTCAAAGCCTTTGCAAAAGGTCTCGACGCGGACGCGCAGGCTTATGACTGCCCACTGCTTGGCGGCGACACGGTGAAGACGCGAGGGCCGGTCGTTGTGTCCATCACCGCGCTCGGCATGTTGCCGCAAGGAAGCATTGTCAAACGCAGCAGCGCAAAAGTTGGCGACCGCGTCATTGTCACTGGCACCATCGGCGACGCGGCGCTTGGCCTCAAGTTGCGGCGCGAAATCAGAGCGGCGCGGCGGTGGAAGCTCGATACGAACATGCAGCACCATCTCGCGGACCGTTATCTCTTCCCGCAACCGCGCAACGCCATAGCGGATCTGCTGCGGAAATTCGCCTCTGCGGCGATGGACGTTTCCGACGGGCTTGCCGGCGATCTCGGAAAACTCTGCCGCGCCTCCGGCGTCTCGGCGGAGATCGACGTCGCACGGGTGCCGTTGTCGAAAGCGGCCCGGATGGCGCTGGCGGCGGAGCCGGCGCTGATCGAGACCATTCTCACCGGGGGCGACGATTACGAGATCGTCTGCACCATGGGTGAGCGGGCAGGGGAAGAATTTCGCGCCGCGGCGACCGCTACGGGTGTGCCGGTGACTGAAATCGGCCGTATCGTTCCAGGCGAAGGCGCGCCGCGCTTCATCGATGCCAATGGTCGGCCGCTGTCCTTCGCTCACGCTTCGTTCAGTCATTTCTGAACGCGGCGCTCGTTTTCTTTTCATCTGGGCAAACTCCCTCCTTCTCGCGGCGCTTCTCTCGGCCCCATGGTTCGAGACGGCCGCTGCGCGGCCTCCTCAGGATGAGGCGGATCGAGCGTGGCGGGCGTGGATCAAGTATCATTCAGACAAACTCCATCCCTCTCGCGGCGCGGGCGCACCCGAGGTTTGCAAAATTTCCCCCGTTCCTGAAAACGAGGAGACGGCGCGCCAAGCGGCGCGACCAGTCCTTATGTGCGCGCCTCCTTGCGAAGGCGCGGCGCCTCCCGGCGCGCCGTCCGGCGTTCTCCTTCGGCGCCGGTCCGCGCTCGCCGGGGTACGGGCTCTTTGATTCCGCAAATCGGGTAAACCCGACGTGCGGTGCCCTGCCGGCTGCGAGCTCCTCGCGGTCGGCTCGTAGTGGCCGACGGTCGGAGTCCGGCGCCGCCCGAGCGCGTGGCCTGCTCGCCACGCCCGCGGGCGCCGGCCCGAACCCCACGAGCCGGCGCAACCGGTTCGCGTCCCTCATGGGATCGGGCGATGCGGAATTAAATCCTAGTTTATGGCGGAATTAAGTCCTAGAGTGAGACGAAGTGAAAAATTCGGCGACGAAGCAAAATTCGGCGTCATCGCCGGGCTTGACCCACGGCTGTCCGGTTTAAATTTTTCTGAGTCATTCCAAGCCATTGGAGCTACACAGGTTCATAGTATTCGTTGGCACTCGGGACTTGGGACTGCGATGTTGAGTCATTTGAATCACTTAACTACTTAAACCGGACAGCCGTGGGCTTGACCCGGCAATCCATGAGGCCGACCCACGATTAATGCGGTAAGAATTTTTGCTCGGACCGTCATCATGGATGCGCGGGTCGTTAGGCGCGAAGACGGCGCTTCGCGCCTTTTGCCCGCGCATGACAGTGAGCGCGGCGCGCTCGCGGCCCACAGCCAATTGTGCTATCGATGTTTGTGTAAAACGGACGAGGCGGCGATGACCCACGAGCGGATCGATATCAATCCAGAGATCATGGGCGGCAAGCCCGTGATTCGCGGCACGCGCATTCCGGTCGAGACGATTTTGCGCAAGCTCGGCGCGGGGCTCGCGCCGGACGACATTCTCGCCGATCACCCGCGTCTGACGCCCGACGATATTCATGCCGCACAGACCTTCGCGGCCGACTATCTTGCCGATGAAGAAGTCGTCTTCGGCTGAATCCGGTGCGCTGGCTTGCCGACGAATGCGTTTCGGCTCGCCTCGTAAGGCTACTCCGTGAAGCCGGGCATGACGTCGCCTATGTAGCCGAAATGGCCGCGGGCACCCCCGACATTGACGTGATTAGCTTCGCACGTCAGGAAAACCGCTTGCTCCTGACGGACGACAAGGATTTCGGCGAACTCGTCTTTCGCCAACGATGGGCCGTTCCGGGACTTATCTTGATGCGTGTCGCCTCAGAGCATCCGCAAACACGATGGAAACGGCTGGCGGCGGCAATCGGGCGATTCAATGAAAGCTTGTACGGCCGATATGTCGTGATCGAGGAATCGCGATTCCGATTTCGGCCGTTGCGTGGGACGCATGATGAAAAATAGAAAACCGCCGCCGACGGCACACCCCGGCCGTTTGTTGAAGCGCGAATTGACGGCGCGCAAGCTGAGCGCCAACCGGCTGTCGCTCGACATCGGCGTGCCCTCCGGCCGCATCACCGACATTCTCAATGCGCGGCGCTCGATTACCGCCGATACCGCGGTGCGGCTCGGCCGCTACTTTGGAAACAGTGCGCAGTTCTGGCTCGACTTGCAGAGCCAGTACGACATTGCAGTGGTCGAGCGGGAAAAGGGTGGGGAGATCACCAGGCGTGTGCAGCCGGCGGATGCGGCGTGAGTCCCTTCTTTCGTCATGGCCGGGCTTGTCCCGGCCATCTCGATCAGGGACGCAGTGCTTTTCTAAGCGGGATCACCGGGACAAGCCCGGTGATGACAAAAGCATCGTCACTTCAGCCGCACGCCCGGCTTGCTGCCGTTGGTGAACTCGACGCCGGCTTTTTCGAGGGCGTTTTGAATTGCTTCGACCGTGCGAGGCTTCAGCACCTCGCCCGCTTCTAGCCGTGTGATCGTGCTGGTGGCGACTTTCGCCATGGCTGCAAGTTTCAGCACCCCGATCTTGAGCGCTGCTCTCGCCATTCGGCACTGCGCGGCATTTATCATCATATTATGCTGTTTTGCTATTGACATGACGAAGAGAGCAGACTAGATCGATACGCTATTATATTGCCGGATTCGCTGGAGTTCCGCCATGCCCGCGCAACGCAAGCGTGCCGGCAAACGCCCGCGCGCGAGAAAATCCTCTGGCGCGAGAGTGATCTCGCTCGCTCTCGACATGGAAGTGCCGCTGAACGAGGCGATCGACGCCGTACAGGCGCTGCGCTTCATCGGCTACGGCTTGACGCAAAACGGCGGCGATGAAGAAGGAAGCGCGGTCGCGGCCATCGCGTGGACTGCCTGCCAGCGGCTCGATGCTTTGCAGGAGACTTGGAGCAGGCTGTGCAAGGTGGGAAGGGGCAGAGGCATGTAATGAATTCGCCGGAGTGGCGTCCCAACACCGGGTTCAGGAATTGTCCAGTGTAACTCCGCTTCACGTTCACGACATCCTCCGGCGTTCACAATCCCAGTCGCGCTGACAGGGCTGCGCCCAAGCCGCACAAGCCCGTCCCCTCTTGTCGCTTGCTTGTCATATTATGTCGATATATCCGGACATATGGATATTAAAACCGCCGCCGAAGCTTTCAGCGCGTTGGCGCAACCGACGCGGCTGGCCGCCTTCCGCCGGCTTATCGCCGCCCATCCGGATGGATTGCCCGCGGGCGAGATCGCGCGGCTGTGTGGGGTGCCGCACAATACAATGTCCACCCATCTGGCCATCCTCGCGCGCGCGCATCTGGTGACATTCCAAAAGCAGAGCCGGGCGGTGATCTACCGCGCCGATCTCGACGGCTTTCGCAAGCTGGTAGTCTTTCTGACCCGCGAATGCTGCGGCGGCCGCGCGGAAATCTGTGCGCCACTGTTGGCCGATCTCGTCGATCCCTGTTGCCCATCCCCGGTCTTGGAAGCCCGCCCATGACTGAGCCGCACTACATTGTGCTGTTTCTCTGCACCGGCAATTCGGCGCGTTCCATCATTGCCGAAGCCATTTTGAACAAGGAAGGGAAGGGCAAATTCCGCGCCTACAGCGCCGGCAGCCAACCGAAAGACGCGGTCAATCCTTATGCCCGCAACCTGTTGCGGCGGCTCGGCCATGACACGGCTGGCCTGCGCTCCAAGAGTTGGGAGGAATTCGCCAAGCCCGGCGCGCCGCAATTCGATTTCATCTTCACCGTCTGCGACAATGCCGCGGGCGAGGCCTGCCCGCTTTGGCCGGGCGACCCGGTCACCTCGCATTGGGGCATTCCCGACCCGGCGGCAATGGAAGGCTCCACGGCCGAGATCGCGACGGCGTTCAATAACACCTACCGCATGCTCTTCCGGCGCATCTCAGTATTCATCGCGCTGCCCATTGCCAGCCTCGACGACCTCTCGCTGCGGACCAAACTGCGCGAGATCGGCCGCATGGAAGGCGCAACCGGCAAAGCCAAGGCTGAACAGTGACGCCGTCACTGGCGCAGCGCAGCCTTGCCGAGGGGCTGGGCACGGCGTTCCTGCTGGCGGCGGTGGTTGGCTCAGGGATCATGGGCGAGCGGCTGGCAGGCGGAAACGTTGCTATCACGCTGCTGGCCAACAGCCTCGCCACCGGCGCGATGCTGGCCGTCCTCATCCTGATCTTTGGCGCGGTTTCCGGCGCGCATTTCAACCCGGCCGTCAGCATCGCCTTCGGGCTGCGCAGAGAACTGCCGTGGCCGGAGGTGGGGATTTACGCGCTGTGCCAGGTGGCCGGTGCCGTCATCGGTGTCTGGGTGGCGCATGCCATGTTCGATTTGCCGCTGTTTCAGCTTTCGACGCATGATCGAAGCGGCGCCGGCCAGTGGGTTTCGGAAGTGGTAGCGTCTTTCGGCTTGCTGCTCACCATCCTTGGCTGCGTGGCGCGCGTCCCCGCAGCAACGCCTTACGCTGTCGGTCTCTACATCACCGCCGCCTATTGGTTCACCGCCTCCACATCCTTCGCCAATCCGGCCGTCACTATCGCGCGCGCTTTGTCCGACACCTTTGCCGGCATTGCGCCCGCCGGCGTTCCGGCCTTCATCCTCGCGCAACTCGCGGGCATGGCCGCCGCTGTGGCGGTAAGCCGTTTCATCTGGCGTCCATAGCCTCGACGCATCGGGCGCTCCTTCTCTGGTCAGCCATCGTCTCAGCCGATAGAAAAGACGTGGATTCCAAAGGATTCTCCATGCCCGCCGCGATTTCCGCGCCGATCGATGCCCTGGACGGCGACCGTCTGGCCCGCCGCAACGTATTCGTGCTTGCCGCCGCGCAGGCTTTGGCGGGCGGCAACACCACGGTCATCGTGACCACGGGCGGCATCGTCGGGGCCATGCTGGCGCCCGACAAGGGACTGGCGACGCTTCCCATCACCTTGATGGTGATCGGCATGTGGCTCGGCACGCTTCCGATCGGCGCGCTGGCCAAGACCTATGGCCGCCGCTTCGCGTTGCAGGCGGGTTCGGCCATGGGCGTGCTGTCGGGGCTGATTTGCTGCGTGGCGCTCCTGCAAGGTCTGTTCTGGCTGTTTCTGCTCGGCGCCTTTTGCAGCGGCGTTTATGGCGCCTCGCATCAATCCTATCGCTTCGCGGCGGCTGACACCGCGAGCGAAAGCTTCCGGCCGAAGGCCGTCTCCTGGGTATTGGCGGGAGGCGTGCTTTCCGCCGTAATCGGGCCGCAGCTCATCATCTTCACCAAGGATTTTTGGCCGCCCTATCTGTTCGCGGTGACTTTTCTCGGTCAGGCCGCGCTGGCTCTGATGGCGGCCCTGGTCCTGGTTTTCGTGAAGATTCCGCGGCCGCCGGCCGCTGACAACAAAAGCGGCGGACGCCCCCTCGGCCAGATCGTGCGCGCCCCGCGCTTCATCACCGCGGCCGTTTGCGGCGCGGCGAGCTACGGCATGATGAATCTGGTCATGACCTCGACGCCGCTCGCCATGCTGGCGTGCGACCATTCGGTGACAGACGCCACGCTGGGGCTGCAATGGCATGTGCTGGCCATGTACATTCCCAGTTTCTTCACCGGCAGCCTGATCGGGCGGTTCGGCATAGACCGGATCGTCATCCTCGGGCTCACGCTCATCTTCGGCAGCGCCGTGGTCGCGCTCTCCGGCATCACCTTGTGGCATTTCTGGACGGTCCTGGTGCTGCTCGGGGTCGGATGGAACTTCGCTTTCATCGGCGCCACCACCATGGTCACGCAGTGCCACACCCCGGCCGAGCGCAACAAAGTGCAGGCCTTCAACGATTTCCTGGTCTTCGGCAGCATGGCGCTGGGGTCGTTCTCCTCCGGGCAATTGCTCGCCAGATTCGGCTGGGCGGCAGTCAACGAGGTGGTATTCCCCGCCGTGCTCGCCGCCGCTGCGCTCCTGATATGGCGCAGGATGCGCGAGCGCAGGGCGGCCGCCTGATTCACGGCCGGAATGCTCGTTTCCGCCGTTGCGCCGGCCGAACCTTTTTGGCAATGTCCGCGCGAATTCGCATCCGGGCCGGGCCGATCGCCCGGCAAAATCCTATAATCGAGGTTGGAAGTCCATGTCAGCTCTGAGCGCGATCATTGCCTGCGGCCTGCTTGCCGTCGTCTACGGCATTTGGGCGATCTTTTCCGTCATGCAGGCAGATGCCGGCAGCCCGAAGATGCAGGAAATCTCGGCGGCGGTGCGTGAGGGCGCGCAGGCTTATCTGAAGCGGCAATACGCCACCATCGGCGCGGTCGGCATCGTCATTTTCTTCATCGTCGGCTATTTCCTCGAGTGGCTGGTCGCGGCCGGGTTTGCCATCGGTGCGGTGCTCTCGGCCGCGGCCGGGTTTATCGGCATGAACGTTTCCGTGCGGGCCAATGTGCGCACCGCGCAGGCGGCGATCGGATCGCTCGGCGCCGGCCTCGAAATCGCGTTCAAATCCGGCGCCATTACCGGCATGTTCGTAGCCGGTCTCGCCTTGCTCGGCGTCACCGTCTATTTCGGTATCCTCACCGGCCTTCTCGCCGGCCCCTTGCACATGAAGGTCAATGACCGCGAGGTGATCGACGCACTGGTGGCGCTCGGCTTCGGCGCTTCGCTGATTTCCATCTTCGCCCGTCTCGGCGGCGGTATCTTCACCAAGGGCGCCGATGTCGGCGGCGACCTCGTCGGCAAAGTGGAAGCCGGCATTCCCGAGGATGACCCGCGCAACCCCGCCACCATCGCCGACAACGTGGGCGACAATGTCGGCGACTGCGCCGGCATGGCGGCGGACCTGTTCGAGACCTATGCGGTGACCATCGTCGCCACCATGGTGCTGGC
>Ga0082335_1000600_pt1 | contig 87723 bp, 76 predicted proteins | sample Subgrocontami58m_FD_72375 | JGI IMG/M metagenome (GOLD analysis project Ga0082335, IMG submission 72375) | Subsurface groundwater microbial communities from S. Glens Falls, New York, USA - GMW37 contaminated, 5.8 m (SPADES assembly) (version 2) ...
ACTATCTATATAGATAAGGAACGTATTCTATGAAGCCAATCAAACATTTTTTCTTTGTAATCTTAGTTCTTACTTGCTTTCAAACTTTAGTTGCACAACAAGAAGATAAATCGCTTCTCTCTGTTGATATGATTTTCAACAGCAATTATTTTTCCGGCGAATCCGCAGAACAAACTCGCTGGATTGACAACGGAAAATTTTACACGACACTAGAAGATTCTAAAGAATCTACCGGCGGAAAAGATATTGTAAAATAGACACAGGGCGGTTAATTTCTTTTTTGCAATTTCATCTCCAGATTACCAATTTACCGTTGGTAATTCTTTCAACTATGAAGGGTAACCTCATGCACAGAAAACTCCTTCCCGCATTTTTTATTTCTTTGGTTACATTTTTAACTATTTCTGCGCAGGTAAAAATCGGGTTCTTAAATATTAACGATGCAGTTAAAAATAATTCGGAAGTTCGGGCCGCTTATAATTTTATTAAAAACCAAAATGACTTTACAGTAGAGATTATCAATTATAGCGACGTTGTCAATTCTCCATTCTCAACCTTGCCTGCCGGCAGGCAGGTTAGCAATTCTCAATCTTGCCTGTCGGCAGACAGGTTCTCAATTATATGGATTCACCGTCCCGACTCGACAGATCTGATGCAAGAAGAAACTGACTCGAAGTTTATTATTGCGCTTCAAAATTATGTTAAAGACGGCGGAAAACTTTTCTTAACGCTCGATGCAATGAAATATTTGAATACACTTGGATTTGAATCCGAACAACCGACAGTAAAATACGCAGACGCAACTGATGACGGTTATGGAAGAAGACTTGGGTTGCACTCGTATCGTTCTCATCCAATATTTGAAGGATTAAACGGCGGAGCTTACATTTTCAATCCAACAAAGGATTTGAAAACGCGGCAAACCGGATTTTTCGAAAACTCTATTCCGCAAAAAGGGAAAGTCATTGCAGTTGATTGGGCATACATCATGTTGAAAGAAGATGCAAAACTGGTTGTTGAACATGAAGCAGGACAAGGAAAAATTTTATCTGTCGGCGCTTACACTTACTACGGTTTGGAAAATAATAACCGTGCTCATCTGGAATTATTTACGAACAACTGTCTTAAATATCTTGCCGGTAGTTTGAAATATGAACCGACAAAAACATTTTATTGGAATTATTCTCCCGGTGAGGTTTATGAATTTAGCAGTAATATAAGCCCTATCAACATCGGTACATCTAAAAAATGGAAAGTGAATTCCAAATCACCAAAATTGACAAAAGAAAAAGGATCGGATAATTATTGGAATGTTGCCGGACAAAAAATTTTAATGATGGGGAAAGAAAAATCCGGCATTGATGAAATTTGGGCACACCCGTTTATGGCGCTGCGCGATTATGAAGTAGGAATTGTTTTGAGTGAAAAAGATTCAGTCCTATGGCTTAAAAATTTTCAACCAACGATCGAAGTCCGTCCCGAATCATTTATCCGGGCTTACAAAATAAAAGACTTAACACTGCGCGAAATTATTGTTGCCTCTATCAACGAACCCAAAGCCATGATGCACTATGAATACAAAGGAAGATACTCTGCTAAACTCGTAATTAAATTCTACAGCAATTTCCGTTTCATGTGGCCCTACTCGGAAAAAACCACGGGAAGTATTGCTTATTCAATTCATGAGCGGGGTAATTCTTTTTCTATCAGTGATAGAAATGAATTTTTCTTGCTGGCGGGAACGAACAAAAAATTTTCTCAATCAGTTATCGGTCAATATTCAGGATTCGAAAAAGTTGGATCTAAATTCAAAGGAATCAAAACGGATAAGCTGTTAGTTGGAGCTTTGGCAGAAATAGATTTGAATAAAGAAGACAATCTGGATTTCATCGTTCATGCTTCAGTAGAAAGCCCTTTGACTTATGATATGATCTCACCGGAAAAAATTTATAAAGATGCTGTAAGCTATACACAAAAATTTTTGAACAACTCATTAATAATAACAACACCGGATAAAGATTTTAATGAAGGATACAAATGGGCATTGATCGGTACGGACAGATTTTTTGTTGATACTCCGGGACTTGGAAAATCTCTTGTGGCAGGATATTCAACAACAGCGCGCGGATGGGACGGCGGACACAAAATTAACGGGAGACCAGGTTACGGCTGGTATTTCGGCCGCGACGGATGCTGGAGCAGTTTTGCACTTTTAGATTATGGCGATTTTGAAAAAGTGAAATCAATTCTTGAATTCTTCAATAAGTATCAGGACTTGAATGGAAAAATTTTTCACGAGCTTACAACTTCCGGTGCAGTTCATTATGATGCATCGGATGCAACGCCGCTTTATATAATTCTTGCCGGAAAATATTTGCATCATACCGGTGATGTTGAATTCATCAAAAAGAACTGGACATATATAAAGAAGGCAATGGATTTTTGTTATTCAACAGATACAGATGGAGATCATTTAATCGAAAATACAAATGTAGGGCACGGCTGGGTTGAGGGCGGCGGACTTTATACGGCACACACGGAAGTTTATCTTGCCGCTTGCTGGGCAGAAGCGCTTAGGCAAGCGAGTTATATGGCAGAACAAATAGGGCTGAGTGCAGAATGTAGAATGTATAGTGATGAGTTTGAAAGAGTTAAAAAAATAATTAATACAGATTTTTGGAACGAGCAAGAAAACTTTTTAAGCTTTTCGAAACTGAAGGACGGAAAATATAATTTTGAAAAGACAGTTCTTTCCGCGGTACCCGTTTATTTTGAAATGCTCGATTCTGCAAAAGCAAAAAAAGTAGCGAACGCTTATGCTGAGAATTATTTTTCTTCTGATTGGGGAGTTAGAATTTTGCGTGAAGACAGTCCCATTTTCAATCCGCGCGGATATCATACTGGAAGTGTTTGGCCTTTGTTTACAGGCTGGGCTGCACTTGCCGAATTCAAGAATGAAAATTATGTGCAAGGTTATTCCCATATAATGAACAACTTGCTCGTCTATAAAAATTGGCAGCTTGGATTTGTTGAAGAAGTATTGAACGGCACTGAATATAAACCGGGCGGAGTTTGTCCGCATCAAGCATGGAGCGAGACGATGGTATTGCAGCCGACGATAGAAGGAATGCTCGGATTAGAAGTTGATGCGGCAAAAAGTAGAGTTAAATTTTCTCCGCGGTTACCTGCTGATTGGAGCTCAATCAAAGTTAAGAGAATTAAAATTGGCAGTAATCTTGTAGATTACTCAATGAAGCGTTCTGGCAGAAGAACTGTTTTTAATTTCTCAACAAATTCTTCTGTCCCTATAAAAATAGATTTCAAACCAACTTTCCCGCTTGGAATAAAATTTCAAAAAGTCACAATCAACAAAAAACCGATAGCGATCACCTCATCATATAACCAATCATACTCCTTTATTCTTGAGAAATTTTCGGAAATAGTAATTGATCACAAAAATGGAGTTTCCGTTCTACCAAATGTAACCGAACCAAAGCCGAATGAAATCTCAAAAGGATTTAGAATCTTATCTGATCAGCTAGAAGGAAGCATTTACTCAATAGATGTTCAAGGAATAAACGGAAGCAGCAACGAAATGAAAGTTTATCTTCCGGAGGGAAAAATTACGGTTGTTGAAAACGGAAAGATTATCTCTTCCAATAATTCTATCTATATAATTGCTGTTGATTTTGAAAAGAGTTCATCAAAATATTTGAACAAAACTATTAAGATCGAAACAGCGCGCAGATCGAACTGATTTAACAGATCGATACAGATTAATCTGGTTGATCTGTTAAACTTGCCTGAGGTAAGCAGGTCTGTGTGTCATTGGGATTTAAGTATGAAAAAAATAATTATGATTTTATTAGTTGCTACGCCACTCTTTGCGCAACAACTTAAAGTTTCTGATCCTTACCTGACATTCAAAGCAAAGCAAAACGATCCGCTCTATACAACCTACACTGCAGCAATGGAACGGTCTCGTTTGTACGGCGATAAAGGTTACAAGATGGACTATTACTCAGAACACCTTCCGATCAATTATAGTGGAGACCAAGCCGGAAGATTTTATTGCCTGTGGAAAGTTGATCAGGTGGTTATTATGAATACCGGAGAGTTCTATGAAAAACCTGTTGTTACTTCTTCATTCCCGGATATGATGATTATGGAATATTCTCCGTTCAAAGGAATTAAAGTTCAGGAAACATTTTTTGTTTACAGCTCGTCCATTGCTCTTGTGAATCTGCAAATCAAGAACACGGATGAAATAAATCATAACATAGAATTATACCCGATACTAGAGCTTGGAAACGATTCGCTTCTAATCAAAGATTTCGACAAACAACACAACGGATATATAACCGAACATCATGAATCAAAATACAGATTGATAAGTTCTCTCTACAAGAACGCTCCTTATCCAACAGAAACACGTGATTATTTTTCTGCAAGCTTTGTTCCTTATTCATTCGGCGGTTATCATAAATCTCTAGAAGATTTCTACATAATTATCAAAACAGATTTTTATGCCGAGAAAAGGAATGATTCACTCAATCATAAAAAAGAAGGATTGGTAAATTTTATTTCTCTTCACGGGAAATTTTCTTTGAAACCGGGCGAAGAAGTTAATGTAAGATATTTCCGCGGATGGCAGGATCAAAAAGAAGATTTGCAAAAACTAGTTGAAGAAATCGAGCGACTTAAAACCGAACCGCTTCAAAAATATGTTGATGCAAACGTGAAATTGTTTTCTCAAATCCCGCGCATCAAATTCAAAACTCAGGACAAAAAACTTGTTTATCTCGGCGCATTTAATCTTGCGCGAGGATGTTTTTATCCTCCAGCGGAAAAAACAAATTATAATTTTTATGTTTTCTCGCGTCAGCCGTTGTGGGGCTGGGGACACGGACACCAGGTTCTTCATGAATCGTTAAGCATGCTTGCTTATGCCTATCTCGATCCTAAATCTGCGGAAGGTTCTCAGCGTGTTTATATCGAACAACAGCGTGATGATGGATTGATTGCGTATCGGCACGGTCCGCGCGGCTTACAGGATTATCCTCACTTCAGCAAAGAACTGAATAAAGATATGTCAACTACATCGGCACCTTTCTTCAGCTGGATCAATTGGGAAGTTTACAAGGTCAGTAAAGACAAAAGATTTCTTTCGGATGCATACAACAGCGGGAAAAAATATCTTAACTGGTTAATAAAGAACCGCGATCTTGATAAAGACGGATTGTATGAATGGGGACCTTATGGCATTATCGAAAACGTCCGCGATTGGTACAACGCAGTATTTCAAGTGAGCGCAGATAGATATCTCAACGTTGATAAAGAAGATATTTCCGATGAGCTCGAATGTCTTGATCTTACATTAATGATTGTAAAAGAAACACGTTCGCTATCTCAAATGGCGAAAGAACTTGGAATGAATGACGCATCAACAGCATGGAAAAAAATTGCTGATATAACTTCACAGCTTGTTAACGAAAAGATGTGGGATGACAGCAGTAAGTTTTATTATTCTATAAATAAGAAAGATCATACATTTAAATATCTCACACGAGATTTAAGGAGAATGGAGATAATTGGATTTCTTGCGTTATGGGCAGAAGCAGCTCCGAAAGACAGAGCGAAACAACTTGTAAAACATTTACTCGATCAGAAAAAGTTCTGGCGAAAGTATGGAGTTCCAACTCTTGCGGCTGATGATCCGTGGTACACTCCTTATGTTGATTACTGCTGCAAGTGGAACGGTCCTGTTTGGCTGCTATGGGATTATATGGTTCTTGACGGATTGAAGAAATACGGTTACAACAAAATTGCAAATCAACTTGCAGATAAAATGTTGCTTGCAGTAACAACTCAACTAAAAAAGAACCATAATTTTTGGGAATCATACAGTCCGGATAATGAAGTACTCAACTCTCCGCCAAATTATATTTGGGATTCTATAATGGCAAGAGTACTTATTGAAAAATATAAACAGTAAATAGAGTCATAGAAATGAATCCGGTTTATCAGGCGCAAATATTAAGCTATCTTAAATTGACAGGGAAACGTCTTGGCTATTTGATTAATTTTAATGTACCGCTGATTAAAGACGGGATAAAAAGATTAATCCTTTGAGTCTTGGTGTCTTTGTGGTGAGAAGTTTTTTACCACTAAGACTCAAAGTCACTAAGTAACACGAAGAAAAATTATGAAATTTGTTAAGGGAAAAGAAAAAAAATAAAAATTTTAAAGCTAGTTATCCAAACTTTTAAACGGTGAAGGAAAAAATGTTTATCTATGGAAATCAGGTTGATCTGTTAAATCTGCGTGCTATTAAAATAATTAAAATAGAGAAGGATCATGAAAAATTACAAATCTGTTTTTCTGTTGTTAACAATATTTTTTGCAAATCTTTCAGCACAAACCGGATTGATAAATAAATTTGATTTACAACAAAACGATCTTACAATCACTCGTCCCGCACAGCCAAACCAATATATGGATAAGATCGGGCAGAAAGCGGCGTTATTAGGATTTGAGAACGGTTCATTTGAAATGTGGATCTGGCCGTGGAAAGTTCTGCGTAATTTCGAAATACAATTCTTTGTGGGAACAACGACACAGCCGATCCTTGCGAAAGATATTCTGCGCGATATTTCCGTAACTCCGGAAGCAACAACACTCACATTTGTTTACGAATCATTCACAGTGAAAGAAATAATTTTTATTCCGCATGATAAACCCGGCGCAATAATTTTATTAGATGTTAACACAACAACACCGCTTACAATCGTTCCCGGGTTTATGCCTGTCATGCAGCCGCAATGGCCTGCTGGAATCGGCGGACAGTACAGTTATTGGGATGATGGAATAAATGCTTACGTGATTTCCGAATCGCAACAGAGAGGATTGTTTTTATGCGGATCACCAGTTGCGCAACAAATGGCTGCGCCGCCTGCTCATATGTTCGCAGATAATCCGATTCAATTCAAAATAGATATTAAACCCGGCGATGCAAAAAACAATTTTATTCCGATTGTAATTGCCGGAAGCGCTGTTAAAACAAAATATGATTTGGTGAAAACGCTTTACAAAAATCTTCTTAGCAACATTGAATCTCTTTACAAAAAAAATTACGAATACTATCAAAACTTACGCAACTCAACAGTAAAAGTTATTACGCCGGATGAAAAATTAAATCTCGCATTTGAATATGGGAAAGTTACTCTCAATAATTTAATGGTAGATAATGCAGTGTTAGGAAAAGGATTGGTCGCGGGTTACGGATTGAGCGGCGGCGGTGGTCGCCCGGGATTTGCATGGTACTTCGGCGGAGACGCATTTATTAATTCACTTGCAATGAATAGTTACGGCGATTATTCAACGGTACGCGATGCACTCGAGTTTACACAAAAATGGCAGCGGCAAGAAAATTTTCCGATTAGAAAAAAGAATCCAACGGATAAAGTAATTGATGTAGGAAAAATGGCGCACGAACTTTCTCAAAGCGACGGATTGATTGATTGGTGGAATGATTATCATTTCGGATATAATCATGCAGATACTTCTCCTTGGTATTTAGTTGCAATTGGAGATTACTTCAGAAAAACCGGCGATATAGAGTTTATTAAGAAAAGTTGGAAGTCTATTGTGCAAGCTTATAAGTGGAGCTTAAGTAAAGACAGCAACGGAGACGGCTTGATGGATCTAAAAGGAGCCGGGCTCGGTGTGCTTGAATTTGGTTCGCTCGTAAAAATTTTTAACGACAACTACACGCAAAGTTTATGGACGCAAGGGATAAAAGAAGTGAACTTGATGGCAAAGCATACTGGAGATAAAGAAATTGAAACTGAAACGGAAAAACTTTTTCCGAAAGCACAGCAAGCATTGGAAAAAATATTTTGGATTGATGATCTTGGTTTCTACAGTTTTGGAGCCGCCGAAGACGGAAAGCAAGTCAGAGATAAAAATATTTATTCTTCTGCTTCAATTCTTTTTGGTTTGATGAATAACGAACGGAGTGTAAGTACAATTAAAAAATTTAATGAAAGCGATATGGTTACGGATTGGGGAGTGCGAAATCTTTCAAACAGATCGTCCTTGTATGAACCGGCAAATTATAATTATGGAACGATATGGCCGTTCACTTCTTATTTTATTGGTGCTGCGCAATTCTATACACATTTTAATCTTCAAGGTTTAGAAACTGTCCGCAAGACCGCTCAACATGCATTTGATTATGGAATCGGAATAGTTCCGGAAGTTTTTTCGGGCGACATTAATACAAAACTTGGTGAAGCTTATCATGATCAAGGATTCAGTGTAAGCGGTTATATTTTTCCTATGGTGAATGGGTTAATCGGGCTGGAAGTTGACGCACTTAATAACAAAATTACTTTTGCACCAAAATTACCGGCTGATTGGAAATTTTTGAAAGTGAATAATATTAGGATTGGAAATACAATTGCGAGTGCAGAGTGTAGAGTGCAGAATGGTGAAATGAAATTGCTAATAGATGTGAATAGTGAAAAAGAAATCGAATTTGAATTCAATCCGGATTTTGAATTAGATGTTGAAATTAATTCCGTAATGTTAAATGGAAAGAAGCTGGATTATGAATTGGAAAAACACGAGCAGGCTTATCAGCTTAAAACAAATTTTAAAGCAAAAGGGAAAAATGAATTAGTAATCAACTATAAACCATCTATTGGAATTTATTTGCTCTCATCATCTACTCCGATCGGTGCAACGAACGAAGGACTGAAGATTATTTCTCAAAAGTTAGATGGGAAGAAACTTATAATTAGCTGCGAAGGCAAAGTGAACAGAAATTATGAGTTAGGAGTGATGAATTATGAATTAATCGGGAAAGTTATCGGTGCAGAATTTAAGAAGGGTAAATTAATTATTAACATTCCCGGCAGCGGAGAAGAATTTATTAAACATGATGTTGTAATTGAGAAAAAATAACACCGGGAGAAATATATAACTCATAAACAATAACAGGACAATATCAACAAAAAAATTTTTTATTTAATAAAATCGTATTAGGAAGAGTAAATCTATTTTAATAAATTTTAACTGTGACAGGCAGTGATTACGAATTATTTTTATTTATAGGCACATGCTACCAATAACTTTAGAAATCCCAAATCAAATTAATCTTTTTCAATCAAGGGAGAACAGCGCTCCGCATTTTGAATTGCAAGTTGTTAATGAAGGACTTTTTCCTGAAGTCCGGCTTTATTATTTAGCGAATAAAAAAGTAAGAAGATTAAAAAGACAAGAGAAAAAATATTTAAGGAAAAAAAATATATCTTCTCTTAAAAAAAATGATAACTCTCTATCTGTAGAATATCCGCATGTAATTAAGTTAGCAGTCTGATCTAATTTCAACAAAAAAATCTTTTCGAAAAGGCACAAATCTAATATTCTCTTTTCATTCTATAATTTTTAACCGAAAAAATGATAATCTTATTTGTTCTACGCGGAACAAAGAGGTCTTCTTGTTCATCTCTGTGATGATTCCATTTTTATCACACACGGTTATTGCTGCGGGAAATTCTTTTGTCCAATCCATTCATTCTCCGTGTTAGAAAAACAGTTCAAAACTAAGTGAATAATTTCTTAACGGCGCAATGTTGCCGATGAACTCAACGTAATTATAATTGAAAATGTTTTTTGCATTCAAATAAATTTTCGCCGGAACAACACCGAAAAGAAAATTATATCCTATACTTATATCAGTAACATAAACAGGAACACGTTTGTCACCGTCAACAACCAATGAGAACGGCGGTTTGGTAATTAAATCATCAATTTCATCTACCCTGCTTGTATATCTAAAATTAATTCCAAGATCGAAAGGATTCGGAGTAATCCTTACTTGTGTATTAAAAGTATGCTGCGGTCTGTATTTTAAAAATTTATCATTAGAAAGATTTCTTGCATTCATAAAATTATAACCAAGATTTACAGAAACGAGATCGGGAATTAAATAAAAAATAGAACCGATCTCCAAACCTTCTATCCGCGCTTCGGATAGATTAATAAATTGTATCTCCGCAGCTTTGGTTAAGTTGGCTTCAATATAATTCTTGTAATTGGTTAGATACAAAGAGAGATCAACGGAAAAAGTTTTATCCGGCTGGTAATTACACCCGATCTCAAACGAAGCACTTGTCTCGGCAGTAAGATCAGTATTTCCTATGATATTAAAACCTCCTCCCACGGCTGCTGTAGTAAAAACTTCAGACGGAGTTGGCGCCCGGAATCCGGTTCCGAACGATCCGCGAAGGATGAAATCTTTCGAGAGTTTAAAATTTAATCCGACTTTAGGAGTAACTGCGTTTGCATTATTGAGGGAATCTAATTTCATATAATCATAACGCAAACCAATTGTTGCGATAAGATTTGTTATGCCTTTGTATTCTATTTGCGAATAAGCGCCGGCTCCGAAAAAAGTCGGATTCTTAAATATGTTCGAAGAAATTTTTGAATATGATGCTTCAACACCGGAAGTTAGAATGAACTCGTTTGATAAGACCATATTTGCGAGCAGCTCATTCCTAAAAAGATTTGCTGTTGAGGTTGTAAGTTCAATTCCCCGTCCGTCAAATTTTGTATAGTAGTAACTCGATTTCAATTCAGCGAATATATTTTTATTAAAACTGTGATGATAAATTAATCCGGTAAATAAACGATTTGATTCTACGGTGTTGCCGTTATCTTCGTCTTTGGGAACAAGTGCATTGCGTGAATCTTTCCAATAAAGAAAATTGCCGCGGTTCATGTTCAAATAATCCGCAAAGAATGTTAAGCGATTTTCCGAATTGAAATCGTAATTCAATTTTAAGTAACCGAGATAACGTTTAGCATAATTATTTTGGCGATAACTCATATTATCAAATTTTTTGAAAGAAAAAGTATAACCAAGATTTTCAGAAGAACCTGAATGAGTGAGTTCTAATCCGTAAAAATTACGCATACTGTTATTCCACTTCCAGATATCATATGCGGGATTGTCATATACTCCAAAGTATGTACTAAAATGTGTGATTGGATTTTTCACAGATGATTTTGTAATAATATTTATTACCCCGCCGATTGCAGATGAACCATAGAGCGAACTTGCCGGACCTTTAATAATTTCTATACGTTCAATATCGGCGGTCGGGATTAATTCCCAAACAATATCTCCCGTGTCACCGGAATACATCGGGATACCATTTACAGCAACCAACACGCGCGCGCCTGTGCCTTTACTATATCCGCTTGAACCTCGGATGCTCGGCTGTTCCAAATTTATTTGAACGCCAGGAACGAATCGAAGCATGTCATCGAACGTTATGAAATTATTGCGTGTTAGAAAATCGGGGGAAATAATTGAAGTACTAACGGCTAAGTCCTGAACTCTTTGTTCATATTTGCCTGCACTTACAATGATCTGATCGGTTAGTATCGCTTCTTCAATCAGAACAATTGTTATCGGGCTGTAATCGGAATTGAAAGGAACGGTTAATTTTTTTTTCGCATAACCGATCATTGAAACTTCAAGAGTGTAAACTCCAAACGGAATATTTTTAATTTCAAAACTTCCGTCACGTATTGATGCTGCACCATACTGAGTTCCGGCAACAATTACATTTACACCTTCCAAAATTTCATTCTTATCGGTAATAACTTTTCCTTTGATAGAAGAAGTTTGAGCAAAGCTAATTACAGATGAAATAAATATTAAAGCAATTAAAAACTTTTTCATTTTATTCTCACTTTTTCTTTTTACGCTTTGAAAATAAAATCCGGAAACAAAACTACTTTACTACTTTGGTGGTTGAGGCGGCGGATTATTAAAATCAACATTGACATCAATCCCGGTGGTAATTTTCCCTTTTTGTAATGTCATCATACCGGGCTTTGATTTATCACCATTATTATAATAAACACCCACAATAAACCAATCCTCTCTATTAAGAGAAATACTCGGCGTTTTAGATTGAGCAACAACTATGTATTTGTATGTTCCCTCTGCAAGTGTAAAGTTGAAGAAATTATTCATAACTGAATTGTAAATAAATTCTTGACTCTTGTACAGGATAGAATCAACTACAAATGCAAGATTTTGAAATGAAAAATCATCAACGTTTTGTATCTCATTTTTAAATACGACAATGTGAGTTCGTATTATTCCGGCGGGCCAATTACCGGTAAAAGTAACTTTTCCGCTGAAGCCGATTATTTCTGCTTCAGGAGACTTTTCAGGTTCCGGTTCAATTCCTTTATCGCATCCGGATATAAAATAGAGCAAGCAGCAAATTACAAGTAACAAAAATGTTTTGTACATGACATCCTTCCATTCTTCTTATTACACATCTAATATAATGGAACTATCTGAAGATTTCACCTGACATTTTCAAAAACTGATAAGAGGAAAATAACTTTTATTTTGAGTAGATTTTTAAGGACTCAATTTATATTGTGCTTAATAATTTATTTATTGTTTGGTTTAAAATGTGAAAAATCCTCTGCTTAAATATTCAGCAATTATTGTTTCGGTTCTGATCTTGATGACAGATCTAACTTTTGCGAAAAATTTGTTTTTGCAAGAAGAGATTCAATTCAAACAGATTAAAATTGAAGACGGGCTTTCACAAAGTACAATCTTATGTATCATACAGGATAAAAAAGGATTTCTCTGGTTCGGAACGGCTAACGGTCTTAATCGTTATGACGGATATAATTTTACTGTATTTACAAATGATCCTGCAGATACAACATCAATTTCAGATAACGGAATATTATCGTTGTACGAAGATAAAGATGAAAATATATGGATTGGTACTGTGGAAGGAGTATTGAATAAGTATGATAAAAAGAAAGGGATCTTTTCCCGTTATTACATTACGAGTTTATTAAAAACAGATACCGATCCTGATGAAAAATATTACGACTTTCCGCTTCCGTTTTCCCGTAATAACGACAAATCAATAACCTCAATTACCCAAGACAAAAAAGGATTTTTGTGGATCGGTACATGGGGAAAAGGATTAGTAAAGTATGATGCTTCAAAAAACAAGTATGAACATTTTCATTACAATGAGAATGAACTGAACGGATTTCATTCTAATAGAGTTAAAGCAATTATCGCCGATGAAAACAATGTTATTTGGGCAGCAACTCTTGGCGGCGGACTTTATAAAATTACCACCGGTGAAAGAACATCAATTATACATTATCAAAAAAATAGTAATGAATGGAGTTTAAGCGATAACAAAATTGTATCGTTAATGAAGGATAGAAAAGGTAATCTTTGGATCGGTACTTATGGCAGCGGATTGAATAAGCTTTCCAATCAATATTTAAATATTCATCCCGAGAAAGCACGATTTGAAAAATTTGTAAATAGCTCTAACGATCCCAAAAGTTTATCAAATAATTTTGTTATGACAATTATTCAGGATAAAGTTGGAGCAATTTGGCTTGGTACTTTTGGCGGCGGATTAAATCGTTTTGATCATGACAAACAAAATTTTATGGTCTTTAAAAACGATCCCAAAATTCAAAGCAGTCTTACTAAGAATAATGTGCTGTCAATAATGGAAGATAGATCAGGCTCACTGTGGATCGGGACCGATCTTGGTAAAGGATTAAATAAACTTGAACATAACACTGTAAAGTTTAAGCAAATTAACAAAGATATAAATGGAATTAACGGATTGAATGATGATGTTGTATGGGCTATTGAGGGAGACGAAACTCCCGCTTTATGGATCGGTACTTATAAAGGCGGATTGAACAAATATGACCGGAAGAGTAAAAAATTTTCTTACTATACATCAGATGCCCGTATTGCAGGTTCAATTAGCGATAATCACATTCGCTCAATTCTCGACTATGGAAATGGATTTTTATGGATAGGGACATACAGCGGCGGCTTAAATAAATTTAATAAATCAACCGGGAAATCAAAACACTATGCTAAAATTCCCGGAGATTCTACCAGCATAGGCGCAAATCAAGTCCAGTCAATTTTTAAGGATAGAGAACAGAATATTTGGTTAGCAACATTTGGCGGAGGATTGAATAAATTATCTTATGCAGATATAAAATCAAACAAAATTTCTTTTAAACGATTTACGAATAATTCAAACGATCCGTTTAGTATCAGCGATAATAGAGTATATACAATTTATCAAGACGGCGAAGGAATATTGTGGATCGGGACATTTGGCGGAGGTCTAAACAAGTTTGATTCTAAGACTGAAAGATTTATTTCCTACAAAAATATTTTAGGCGATGAATCCAGCATTAGCAATAACCGTGTGATGACAATTTATGAAGACTCAATGCAAAATCTTTGGATCGGAACTTACGGTGGAAGTATTCAAAGGTTCAATAAACAAACTGAACGATTTACACGTTACAATAAAAAAAATAAGATTGGAAGTTCCGTTGTATATGGAATTCTTGAGGACAATCAAAAAAATCTTTGGATGAGCACAGATAACGGGTTAATTAAATTTAATGCACAGACAGAAAATTTTACACAGTACGATCTTCATGACGGATTACAGAGTTTAGAGTTTAGCGGAGGTGCATATTATAAATCAAAGAATGGTGAAATGTTTTTCGGAGGGATTAATGGGTTGAATTATTTTTATCCCGATAGTGTGATAGATAATAAATATGTTCCGCCAATTGTAATAAGTTCCGTAAGAATATTTAATGAACCGGTAAGGGGGGAAAGAGATACTTTAGTGCTTTCCTATTCGCAAAATTTCTTCTCGTTCGAATTTGCTTCACTTGATTATACTAATCCGCCTGATAACCAATATGCATATATGCTTGAAGGATTTGAAGACGATTGGCGTTATGTGGATTCTCGTAGAAGAATTGCAAACTATACAAACTTATTGCCGGGCGAATATATTTTCCGTGTACGCGGTTCCAATAATGATGGAGCCTGGAATAATGACGGTGCAAAAATCTACTTAAAAATATTACCACCTATTTGGAGAACATGGTGGTTTTTAACTCTTTCAATTTTATTTACAGCATTTATTATCTATTACTTGAGCACAATAAGATACCGGGGATTGCTGGCAATTGAAAAATTAAAAGGAAAACTCGCAGCTGATTTACATGATAACGTTGGATCAGGTTTAACCGAGATATCAATATTAAGCGAACTTGCATCTCAGCAAATTCAAAATGTTACACAAAATTCTTCCCAACACTTAATAAGTATTAGCGATAAAGCACGTCAGCTAATTGATAACATGAGCGATATTGTCTGGATGGTTAATCCGCAGCGCGATTCATTCTACCATCTTATTTTAAGATTGAAAGATACTTACAGTGACCTGCTAAACTTAGCGGGTATTTCATTTAAAACATCTAATCTTGAAGAACTCAGCTCGTTTAAAATTTCTATGGAACACAAACAGAATTTGTATCTGATATTCAAGGAAGGAATTAACAATTCCATTAAACACAGCAAATGTAAAAAGATAACTTTGGAAGCGAACCTAAACAAAGATGAATTGGAATTAATTTTAAGTGATGACGGAATTGGTCTTGATACAGGAAACAAAGCACAAGGCAACGGTTTATCAAACATGAAAAATCGTGCATCGGCGATTGGCGGGGAATTAACTATAAGTTCTTCTAACGAAGGCACAACTATAGTATTTAAAGGAAAATTAATCGGAATAAGAAATATTATTCTTTCACGTCTAAAATAGCCCATCACATATTTTCAACCATCGCTTTTAATTATTATTTTGCAATTGCAACAAGCTTAGTTTATGATATGATAAAAGTAGCAATTATAGAAGACAACAATACAATTCGCGAAGGACTTGCCGCATTAATTAACGGAACTGGCGGTTATAGTTGCGTTGGTTCTTTTGATGATTGCGAATCGTTTCTTTCCAAATTAGATAAAATGGATGTTGATGTTGTTCTAATGGATATTGGTCTGCCTGGTATGAGTGGTATTGATGGTATTGCAAAAGCAAAAAAAATTAAACCCGATTTAAATATTCTAATGCTTACCGTCTACGAAGACAGCCAATCTGTAATTAAAGCTTTATGTGCAGGAGCGTGCGGATTTCTTGTAAAAAAAACTCCGCCAAGCAGATTATTAGAAGCGATTAAAGATGCATCGGAGGGCGGTGCGCCGATGAGTTCATTGATCGCACGTCAAGTAATAAATGTATTTCGTCAAACACAGGGAAAAATTTTTGAAGAAAAAGAAGCTGTATTATCATCACGTGAAATTGAAGTATTAACTTCTTTATCCGATGGAAATAATTATCAAGAGATAGCCGATAGATTGTTTATTAGCGTTGACACCGTTCGCCATCATATTAGAAATATATACAGAAAGCTTCATGTACACTCGCAATCGGAAGCAGTAGCAAAAGCCATCCGCAAAGGACTTATCTAGATACTGGATACTGGTTTCTGGATGCTGGCAATAATTATTTTCTAATCAATATTTAATCAAGCATCCAGTATCCAGAATCAAGCATCCTGAACAGCCGCATAAATATGTAGGTCAATACCAAATTTTAGCGCCTTTCTATAAAAAACCGCACAATCGTGCAGTTTACAAAGCCACATCAAACAATTAAATACAACTCAGAAACTGAGATCAATCAAACAAATAAAATAAATTAAAAATCAATTAGGGAGGCAACATGGAAAATCTAAATCAAAGCAATAACCCGATTGCCGAATTGATCAGTGATGATCTTTACTCCATGCTTACGAGCAGAGGGTTAATTGATGAGAAATCCATACGTGATTATATCATCAGAAAAAAATTTAAGGACTTAAGAGCCCAAAAAATTAGCGCCGGCAATGCTATTGAAGCTCTTAGAGAAGATTATCCTTATCTGCAATTTGATACGATCCGTAAAATAGTTTATCAACCGCACAATTAATTACCTTACACAGCATTGTTCTAAAAATTATCAAAATGGAGTAAAATTGTATCACAGAATAGTATTCTGTGATACGGAAATTAAATTAAGATAAATTTTTGCGTAAGGTTAATTAATAAACCTCCTCATAGAAAAGCAGCCGGAGTATGCTGATTTATTCTGCGTTCCGTTTTTTTTTATTTTTCATCTTCACATTCGCAGTCTTTTCCTGTCCTTGCTTTTTCAAATGCTTCTCGACCCTCCTTAAAAGAAAAATAAGCAATTAAAAAAGCTCCGAGAGAATCAATTCCGCCTAATCCCGTTAACTCATAACCAACACTTGCAGCAAGAAGAATAACTGAAAGATAGAGACAAGTTTTTGTACAATTTGCATCAGCTATTAATGCTTTGGAATTAAGCGTCCGGCCAACTTTCATTTTGAAAAATATTAATACAGACATTGTGATTATCGAAATAAGAGAAATCACAATTCCCCAAAATGTTGTTTCCGGTTTATGGCTGATATAAATATTGAAGATTGCTGTTGCAGTCAAACCTGCTGCTAAAATATAAAATGCTGTTCCTGTAATTCTTAAAGCAGTTTTTTCGAACTCATCACGTTCTTCACCCTTATTTTTTATTCTTATCAGCATGTGCAATATGCCGATGCCCGATATTACTTCTACAAAAGAATCTACTCCGAAGCCAAAAAGGGAAATGGTTTCGTCCTGAATCCCGAAGTAAATAGAGATCAATCCTTCTATGAGATTATAAAATATAGTAATGAATGCAAGTATAACTGCATACTTGTACAAATTTATTTTATCAGTTTTCAATTAAGCCAATCTTTCTTTGATTTAAGATTAAGCGGGTAATTGCATTAGAGAACTTAAAAAGAACGACATAAAAAGGATGACAAAAATAATGCTCAATACAATTAGAACTAATTGGATAATGATTAGGATTTTGATAATACGGAAATATTTTCCCTGTAGTTCAAAACCCAAACGAAGTGCGGCAGAGTTATTAGCAGTTTTAAAAATTGAAAATTGATCTGCCGCTTCACGTATCCGCATTCCAATAAAAATCATAGGCACGCCGATCAATGCACCAATGATTGTTAAACAATTAATTGCGCCGTAAATGATTGTAAACATTCCCACGAATCGCATATCCTTTGTCATTGATTCAAACGCAAACTGAAAAGGACTTGGCGGTTTAATTGTAGTATTGGATTCAAGATTTAATTCATCAAGGTGTTCCATAACAGTTCTCCAATTAAATTAAAGATCGGTTAAGAATAGAAATCAAAATTGTGGAGCTGAAGGGATTCGAACCCTCGGCCTATTCGTTGCGAACGAATCGCTCTCCCAACTGAGCTACAGCCCCGAATGCAATTTCTAATTATTAAACTAATAGAGTCGCTTAAGAAAATCAACTACTGCAGATACTAGTTTCAGAATAATTAGTAAGATTGAAACTGCTTCGAGGAGAAATTCCTTCTTATTGAATTGACTTTTTTTCCCAAGCCGTTTATCTCTTTTGTTAATTTGCTGTTGCATTTCAAAACTCCTTTACATAGAGGGCAAGTACTTGAACACTTGCTTTTTTTATTCCCATAAAGCAGAAAAGCCAGAAAGTCTTTTACCAAGAGACAAACCGGCTTCTCCTTGAGAATAAGAAAAATTTTATTTGATTAGACTTTTATAGTCTCTTGGTAGGAGTTTAGAATACAAATTGGAATCCTTTTCCAATTTTATCTTGTAAGGTAGGGCGACTCAAAGGGGATTTTGTAATTACGGCACCATTTTTTCATAGTATGATTAGAGATATTACCAATCTTGGAAGCAATTTTTGAATAATTCAATTTTCCATTTTTCTTTCTTGTATTATCTGCAATTCTTCTTAATTCATTCTCAAAAGTCTTTTCTCTCAGTAAATCAGTATATCTGATTGAACTATTTTTTTCTTTCTTTCCTTTATTAGCTCTAATTTTTAATTTGCTATGAGCAATGCCCAATTCAGCATTAACGTATTTGTAGGATGTTTCAATGTCTTCCATCAGTTTCTTTAGTTGTTCTTTGTCCTTATATATAATTGCCGTTAAAATGTTTGGCAGATAAAAAGACACCCAAAAAAGATTATCTAACACATCATTATCAAAGGTCATCTCATTTTTCTTTTTATTGTAATTATAAATTTTATCATACTCCGCCATTGAGTAAACTTGCTTTGTAATTAATAGACTAATAAAATTTTTCCAGTGTTCAATATTGGGTAATGGTTTAAAGACCCTTTTTGTTTCATTTGTTAACCGTTTTTCAAACCGCTCCCAGAATTCATTTACTTTTTCTCTTGCTCTCATTTCGACACCTCCATAGAGCAAAAGATTTTCTGTTTCTATTGAAAGAGTATGTCTTATCGAGTTCATTTTTGTATCCAATTATTTTGTAACATATTCTTGTACTTCTATTTTCCAATTAACAAAGAAACAAGTAATTCTAAAGTAAAATGTTCCTTTCTTTCGTATGATACTTTTTCCGCTATTATATGGAAGTGTATTAGCTATAAAATCTTCATCACCGTTTGGATATACAAGATAAATGGCAAGATTCCCTCCCTCTACATCTGCATATTGCTTATTAGCTTCCCAAACTATTCGCCATTTATTACTTTTAATTGTGAAATCATCAGTTGTTTCATTAGAACTACCAGAAAAAGTATAAACTGTCTGCCATTTATTCTTCTCATCTATATTAATTTGATAATTAATGTTGTTAGATACATTAATTTTATTAATAGTCTCATTTAATTCGATGTTTGATAAATATATATCACTATTTTGAATTAATTTATTACTATTAATTTTACCATCTATAAACTCCTTAATATTTTTCTTTGATGCTAATACTGAAACAAGTTCAGGTTTTGGGGAACTCTTTTGAACTTCCGAAAAATTTTGATAACCATAAATGATTACAACTCCAAAATTTTTTATATCTGTATCTTTAAACTGTTCATAAATATTAAGAAGAATTTGTAAAATTTTAGAACTTATCATAAATGGAACTCTATCTTCTGAAGTAGGATATTTTAATGTGTTAACAACATTATCTATTGAAAGTGTAGTTGTAAGAAGTGCCAATTCTCGATTTTTATTTACGATTCGGAATGGAATCGTGGAAGTTATAATTTCATTAATGCTATTATTTTTAACTAGTAGCTCAGGTAATAATTTTTGAAATTTATTCTCATATTTTTTTAATAGATTAAATTCTACTAAATTAAAACCATCTTTGACTGGCATTGACAGAAAATTATTTACTGAATCAGCTATATCAGATTCATTTTTTATATTATGAACCTTAAAGGACCACTTCGTTTTGTTTAACGCTTCTTGTTCTAATACAGATTGAAAATCAGTTAGTTTTATGTTTGTATTTCCTATAATTTTTTGTGCATTTATTAAATCTGTCATAACAAAAAATAATATTAGAGTTGTTAACGTTTTCATTTATGGACTATATTAGTTTTTAGACAGTTATATTTATTCTGTTCATTAATCCATATTACTTAAACAAACAATAGATATTCAGTTATTATTTAATTAGAATTCTTTACATCAATTGGTTTTCTTTTTATTGCAAATCCGGAAACTTCATATCCATATATATTATAAATACCATTTGGTTTTGAAATTGTTTTTATATTAAATCTAATTAAAGCATCAGCACCCATACTTACTGCTTGAACGTACATAGAATCAACTGCTTCTTTTGGGTCAATCCTTTTAACAGACCATACCACACCTAATTTCATCCAGGATTTATCCAAATCAGTAATGCTCATTTTACGAACTTCTGGATACATTATTGTAGTTATGAGACCTACACTTTCGTAACCACCAGAATATCCTTCAGGTGTGATTAAAAAATTGTTTTTAGAGTATTTAGTAAAATCGAATCCAACGTGGTATAACTCTTTCTCAAGCTCTATTGCACTTGTGCAACCCATTAGTAAGGTTATCATTATAGCAAAAGGAACAAATAATTTTTTCATTTTAGCCTCTCATTTCAATTTATTACAAATTATCTTTTCTCAAATAGTTAGTAGAGAATTAGGAAAGGTTACGAACATAAACCACTCCGTCATGTAACCCTCAGCTTTAATGCTGTTAGAACTTAGCAAAGTAATATCATTCAATCAATCAAAATCAATTGTCCCCTAAGGGGTTTTGTAATAACTTCATAAAAATGTCATAGATAGGAGTATTACAGAAAAAGAAAATCTCGGGGTCTTTGTATTCATCCGGACCACGGTTAAGACCTACTTCGTGCAAGTCTGCAGCAAAGACATCGAGTGTTAAGTTCCCTTCAAGAATATCTTTGTGGGGAACTGCGATTGTGTGAAATGCTTTCATAAAAAAACCTTTAAATTAATAGAATACTAATGACACTGAGAATCTTATTTTTTTATTCATAACAAAGAAGACGCAAAAATAATACTGTTTTTATAGTGAAATAATACTTTTTTATGGTTTCTGCGTAAAATTTTTGCGTTAGAGCTAAAAGATTTACGCAAATCATTTGAAACCTCTTTGAATCATTTGCCAGTAATAATAAGATTCCGGTAAAATAGTTTTTAGTCTTTCTAAAACAGCAAGATCGTTAATTAATCTATGATCATTAATTTTTGTTAAATCATATTTTTTAAGTTGGTTAATGTCAACTTCTTTCCCAAAAGCAGAAACAAGAAAGGCGGTCTTTGCAGAATTTACTTTAGTATGCTCAGCATTGTATGGGCTGGTAATTAAATGTGACCGAATCGCTTGCATGCCTCGAACGAACTCTTGAGTAATAGAATTATTTACTCCACCTCTAATATTTATTTGAGCTACTAATAGAGAGATTTGAAATAGATCGGAAATAACTTCTTCGGGAGTAAATTTTCTTTGGCGATAACTTGATTCTATAGCAACAAAATTATCAAACGATACTTTGATTACTTCTATATTGTCAGAATAATCGAATAACTCTCCGATATCGAAAAGCTGTTTGTTAATCTGCATAGCTTTATCTTGGCCGAAGGCAATACCGGTTGTATTTGGAGCAAATGCAGTTAATTTATCTCCAAGTATTGAATCTATTGTGGGAACGATTACCGAAACTTCCGAGTCTGTTTGTATAAAAGGACTACTAATTATTCTCGATTCAAATTTGGGATAAGGATTCTCTTGAAATAAAACATCCAGCAAAATGTATGATTTGAATTGCGGATTAATAACAGAGTTAACAAAAAGCTTATAATGTTTTTTAGGAATTCTAGATTCAGTGCGTGGATCTTCTGTCCATTCGGTAAAGATTTCTTTTTTTACAACTGAGTTTAAGTGATCTTCTAATTTTTCTTTAGAAATGCCGAGTAAAATATCTAGATCAATTGAAAGTCTTTTCGGTTGAGGCAATAAAAGCAAAAGAGAGGTTCCACCTTTGAAAATAAAATCTATACCTTCTTCTTTGAGTAAAGATAAAAGCTCGAATGCATAAATAGTTTTCTCAAGTATTGTTGGGTCAATTTGTGGAAAATCCACTTTGACTTTATCGAGCCATTCCTTTGTAAAGCATTCTTTTGCTATCATAATGATTTAGTATACCAATCCCACATTTTAGAGAATTGTGGGATTAGTATACTTTGTTAGAAATTGTTTGATTTTTGTTAAATTTTTGCGTCTTTCCGCATAATCGAGTAATGCACTTAAATTGAGACAGTAATTAGTGAGGAAATATTCAAAGATTCTAGAATATTCCGAAATATCTATAATGTTAATGCGGTCTGTTTCGAGGAATAGATCAACAAGAATTTTTTCTATGGGTGAGATATTGCTATTACTAAGACTATGGATAATATAATTTCTTAAAACAAGAGAGTTTTCGTTATTAAAGGATGTTTTAACTAAATCGCTTTTTATAGGGTTAAGAAAAACCGAATAATCTTGATCTATAAGGAAATCTCTCAGATAAATGAGTGAATCTTTATCGGCATAAATGAAAGTGAAGAACTTATTTTGAGTATGGTGAAAGGCGAAGTTAATTTGTTTAGTGCTCCAGAGGGAAAATTCCAGCAGAGGGAATTTTTGTCTTACCGTTTCGATAAGAGAATTGATCGAAGAAGCATCAATGATAAACTCGTTAGGTATTTTTGAATAAAAACCTCTACCGGCACTAAAGATGTTTTTCTCATCAATAAGTTCTTTAAGATATTTTTTTATAGAGGCATCAGAATATTTATAATTCTGCCTTTTCAGAAATGTTTTAAACTGTTTCAGAGAGAAATAGTTTTTATCGGAAGAAAATTCTTTTATAATATTTTTAATTGTTGTTTTCATTACTCCTTAATCAAATAGACCTTTCTCTTTTTCTTCGGCTTTGAAGCTTTCTGAAATTTTCTCCCTCAAATTTAAGAATCCTTCTAACTCTCTATCTTGAGGACCGAGAATTTGAAAAAATGTGGAACTGAAGGGATTCGAACCCTCGGCCTATTCGTTGCGAATCCCGACTTGTCGGGACTCTCACAACCCGCCTGCCGGTAGGCAAGCTGAGCTACAGCCCCGAATTGTTAATTGACAATAACTAAAGATATTAAAAATTTTGTTTTTAAACCCTTCTTGAATTCATTCTGTAATTGTAAAAAAGATTAAATGGCGGAGAATTGAAAAAGAATATTGAACTTGTGAGAAAGATAAGTTACATTTTATTCAGAATTCGGAGGATAGTTTTCAAAATCCACCGAAAATTATACAAATCTGAAAAGGAGGATTGCTATGAAAAAGGCGATTGCTCTATTAACGCTTACCATTTTCTTGTCTATTTCCAACAATAGTTCAAAATCAATTTCTATTGAGTCATCTTCAGATTTAATAATTCAAACCGCTAAAACACAGATCAATGCTGGCAATGATTTAATTGAAGGTTTTAACAAACTAATTAGCGATAAAAATTTGAAGAGCGGACTTCACACAATATTTAAAAGTGCAAATGGAACTATATACTGTGTAAAGCTAAAGAATGGTAAGGTTGATAAGTTAATTGTTACTTCAAGCGAAGGGAATCAGATTAAACCAAAAATTATTAAAAGCAGCGGTAAAAATAATCAGTGCACAGTTTGCGTTACTATATCTAAAAAACCGCTTATTGAAGAATGTTGGGAATGGTTTTGCAACTAGGTAAAGCGATGCTATTTAATTTGATTTACCTTTTTTGTTGAGATAAGTGTTTTGAATTATTTGTTATCTGATCGACAAAAATTTCAAAACTTGTGGGGGCTTATTGCTAAATAGCAAAGATAAAATTCCTCGACCTAGTTTTAATAAAGCCCTTCCCTCCCGCCAAAGGCGGGTAAATTGGGAAGGGTTGGGATGGGCTTTTATTATATTTGAATTTTACCCGCCATCTTAGACCTGTTCCATTTTTCTTTTCAATAAATCACCGTATATAATTGACCCATCACCGCATTCTTTATTAGATTAGTAAAAGAATATATTCTTAAATAGGAGAATAAAATGGAATACAATTATCTCGGTCGAACCGGCTTAAAGGTCAGCAAAATTTGTCTTGGTACAATGAACTTTGGTCCATACACAAATGAGAATGATAGTTTTGGTATTATGAACAGAGCATTGGAACTGGGAATTAATTTTTTCGATACTGCAAATGTTTATGGTTCAATGTGGGATCCAGCCGGAGTCGGTAATACCGAAAAAATAATCGGTCGGTGGTTGGCGGAAGATAAATCACGCCGTAATAAAATTGTACTGGCAACTAAAGTTTACGGCAGTATGGGGAAAGCACCAAATGAATCAAAACTTTCCGCTTATCACATACGCAAAGCATGTGAAGACAGTTTGAAAAGAATGCAGACCGATCACATTGATCTTTATCAAATGCATCACATTGACCGCGATACACCGTGGACGGAGATCTATCAAGCGATGGAATTACTTGTGCGAGAGGGAAAGATCACTTATGTGGGAAGCAGCAACTTTGCCGCCTGGAATATTGCAGAAGCTCAGATGATTGCAGATCAAAGAAATTTTTTAGGAATTGTTTCCGAGCAAAGTATTTACAGTTTACGGAATCGCCAAATCGAACTGGAAGTTATTCCGGCTTGTAAACATTTTGGTGTTGGATTAATTCCATGGAGTCCATTGGGCGGCGGAATCTTATGCGGAGTACTTGAAAAAGTAAAGGAAGGCAGAAGAACAGGAGAGCCGTTACAAAAATCAGCCGAGAAACTTCGTCCGCAAATTCAAGCATATGAAAATTTATGCAAAGAGATCGGACAAAAACCGGCTGATGTTGCACTTGCGTGGGTTCTTAATAATCCGGTTGTAACTTCACCAATAGTGGGACCAAGAACAATTCAGCAATTAGAAGAAAATGTTAAATCACTTGAAATTAAATTAACCGAAGAAACTCTAAAAAAATTAGATGGGATTTGGCCGGGTCCAGGCAATCAAGCGCCGGAAGCGTATGCGTGGTAAAAAAGCCGTTAGCTTTTAGCCGTTAGTTAGCAATTAGCAGCGTTTTTTAACATTTATTAAATTGGCTGGAGTAAATAATTTTTTTAATTTTTAGTCAAGAGTCTCACAAATGAAAGTGGAGAATAAATGAAACATCAAAAAACATTATTAATTCTTCTTCTTACTGCTGCCGGAAGTATGTTTATACATTTTGACATCTCTGCACAAAAAAAGAAACTTACTTACAAGCAGGTTTATGAAAGCGGAGGAGGAATGCGTGGCGGAATGGGTATGATACGCGGTGCTTCTATGGGTTGGGTTGATGAAAACCATTATCTTGAAATGAAAGCAGATCCATCAAAACCCGGTTCCCGGCAAATGTTAATGAAGACTAATGTTGAAGACGGTAAATCGGAAATCTACATTGATAACAGCGGTATTCAATTACCGGAAGGATTTTCGCTGGATCGTCCTCTTGGAGTGACTAAAGATTACAACTATTACCTAATCAATCAAAAAAATAATCTTTATTACTACTCACGTCCGGATAATACATTCAAACAATTAACCAAAGATGATGCAGAAGAAAAAGTTGCAAAACTTTCTCCCGATGGTAAAAAAGTTGCTTACGTAAAAAATTATAATCTCTATGTATTTGATGTTGATAATGACAAAGAAATACAGATAACTAACGATGGCGGCGGATTGATTTACAACGGCTGGGCATCCTGGGTTTATATGGAAGAAATTTTAGGGCGTGGTACTCAATACTCGGCATTCTGGTGGTCGCCGAAAAGTGATAAGATCGCATTCTTGAGATTCGACGATAATCCTGTTCCGGAATTTCCTATTTTCCGATCAGACGGGCAACATGGCGATCTCGAGAAACAGCGTTATCCCAAAGCCGGTGATCCTAATCCTTATGTTAAATTTGGAATTGCGAACATTGCTGATGGAAAAATTACGTGGGCAGATTTCGATGAGAAAGCTGATCAATACATTGCTTGGCCAACATGGACAAAAGACAATAAGCTCACAGTTCAATGGATGAACCGTGCACAAGACAATATTATTATTTATTGGATTGATACCAACTCAGGAAAGAAAATAGAACTTTATAATGAGAAACAAAAAGAATGGGTAGAATGGTTTGAAGATCTTTACTTTTTTGAAAACGGAAGCGGTTTTTTGCTGCGCTCTAATATTGATGGTTGGGATCATCTCTATTATTATGATCTAAAAGGAAAGTTAATAAAGAGATTGACCCAAGGTGATTGGCAGGTAAATGATATCTTATATGTTGATGAATCAAATAAAAAAGTTTATTTCCATAGCCCGATGAAAAATAGTATAGATAAATATCTTTGTATTGTGGGATTGGATGGAACAGGGTTGAAACAATTAACAACTTTCCCGGGAACGCACACTTGTTCCGTTTCGCCAAAAGGAAAATATTATTTAGATTCTTACAGCAATATTACTACTCCTTCTAAAACAGAACTTTACAAGATGGAAGAAAAATTAATCCGCACGCTTAATGATTCAAAGAATACTCAGTATGATGATTATGCACTTGCAAAGGTTGAATTGTTTACAATTCCTTCCGGAGACGGCTATAATTTACCTGCAATATGGTATTTGCCTGCAGACCTTGATCCGAATAAAAAATATGCTGTAATATTTAATGAATACGGAGGGCCGAACGCGGCCTCAGTAAGAAATTTTTATCCGTTTGGAATGGGTCAACATTACTTTGCGCAGTACGGAATTATATCTATTTCTGTTGATCACCGCGGCAGCGGACATTTTGGTAAGAAGGGTGTTGCATTAATGCATCGTAATCTTGGCAAATGGGAAATGAATGATTATGCTGCTGCAGTTAAATGGTTGAAGACAAAATCTTTTATTGACAGCACAAGAATAGGAATTACAGGCGGAAGTTACGGCGGTTATGTTGCTGCACTTGCTTTAACACAAGATGCTGATTATTTCACTCATGGAATTGCTGAGTATGGTGTAATGGACTGGAAACTTTATGATAATGTTTATACCGAACGTTATATGGATACTCCTGCTGAAAATCCCGATGGATATAAAGCTGGCTCTGTTCTAAGCTATGTTGATAAATTCAAAGGAAAGTTGCTTATAACACATGGTACAATGGATGATAATGTTCATATGCAAAACTCAATTCAATTTATTACCGAACTACAAAAACAAAACAAAGATTTTGAAATGATGCTTTACCCTAATTTTAGGCACGGTGTAGGAATGCCTCACGTTACTCGTGAACGTGTTAAATTCTGGTTTAAATATTTACTTGGCAGAGAATTAGATACAAACAAAGATTAGTTTTTCAACCCTGAGTGAAACGAAGGGTCTCAATTATTCTATTATGAGATTCTTCGTTTCGCTCTGCTCACTCAGAATTTAAAATGAGCTATAATTTAAATCCCAAAGATTACCATCCGCGGATGCATAGTGCAGAACATCTTCTTAACGGAACGATGGATAAAATGTTTCAACGCGGAAGAGCATTCAGTGCGCATATCGAAAAGAAAAAATCTAAATGCGATTACCATTTTGACCGCGATCTAACAGCGCAGGAAATCCAAACGATTGAAGAAATAGTCAACAAACAAATTGCATTAGATCTTCAAGTCAAAGAAAGTTTCGTTAGCCGTGATGAAGCTGTGGGTAGATTTAATCTTTCACGATTGCCCGATGAAGCGGGAGAGAATCTTCGCGTTATTAGTATCGGAGAGTATGATAATTGTTTATGCAGTGGGCCTCATGTAACATCAACAAAAGAGATTGGCACTTTTAAAATTATTTCTACAAGTTTTGAAAACGGAGTTCTTCGGGTAAGATTCAAATTGCAGGAATCTATATGAGAAGAATTATATTTATCATTCTTTTCGTCACTTCGTTCATAATTAATTCTCAGACACTTTCTAAAAAAAACCGTTTTGAAATATTACAAGTTCTCGAAAAACAGCGCATAAGCTGGAATGAAGGAAACATTAATGCGTACATGGAAGGTTACTGGAAATCCGATTCTCTGCGATTCATCGGCAAAAGTGGAATTACCTACGGATGGGAAGCAACACTTGAGAGATATAAAAAAGCTTATCCCAATAAAGAAGCAATGGGTTTTTTGAAATTTCATGTTCTTTCGCTTGAGTTTTTAAGTCCAAACAAAGCATTTATGATAGGGAAATGGGATCTTGAACGTAAGGGAGATAAAAATGTTGGGGGCTATTTTACATTGATTTGGGAAAAAATTCGAGGGGTTTGGTGCATCACAACAGATCACACATCATAACTTTCAGACATCGAGGGCTTATTGAATCTTGGGGCTATTTGAAAAATCAATTTTTCAGCATTAATTTTCCACCAGTAAATTTACGGAGCTTTCAAATGCCTGAAGAACTTTACGTTAATATCAAATTTAAGAACCGCAAAACCGGCGAACTAAAAGATGGTTACGTTCGCGTTCCCAATGTTGAAAAATATGCCAACGGGTTAACAAAATATTTCGATGTTCACCAATTCAGGATATGTGAAAAGAGAGTGGTTAGTAAAGAGGAATTTGAGAAGAGGGGGAAAGCTTAGTTTTATATAAATGAAAAAACAGACGTGATATTATTTAAAAGCTTTGATAAACAATTCTTGCGACCAGAAAATTTATGCAATTCTCAAATGATCTTCGAAAATTCTAGATCATTACAGAAGCTTAAAATCTAATCGTGCATATATAGTTGCTTCAATTAATAAATATGAATTATAGTTTGAATAAAATAATTCCATTTCTCTCAATTCGGAAAAAATTAATAATAGCGTTTGCCCTGTTATCAACTATACCTCTTCTTATTTTTGGAATAGTTGGAATTTATAAGAGTATGGAAAGTATGCATGAAATTGCACTCGAAAATCTTTCTCATAATGTTGAAATTATTAATGAACGGGCTCAAAATTTTATTGTTAATATTAATAATGATATCCGTTATTTAACAAACACAAGTGAGTTTAAAGTATTTATTAATAAAGATAACAGGAGGAATAAAAATACCGTTAATGATACCTACAAAGTTTCGACACAAATCCTTGATTTCATTTCCAGCAGGAAAATGTATTATCAAATTCGATTTATCGGCGCGGAGAACAATGAATTATTCCGGATTCAAAAAGTAGATACTTATTATAGAATTATCCCTAAAGATAAATTAAGTGAAGGAAGTTTTAAGTATTATTTCATTTTGACTGAGAAGTCAGATAAAAAAGTTATTTCAATTATTCCTACTGAATTAATTAACGAAAAAAATCAAACCATCCCCGCAATAAGCTTTGCCCTTAAAATCTTTGATGACCGTGGGGATTTTTCCGGCATCTTAATAACAGATATTTTTGCGAAAGAACTATTCCAGGTTTTAGAACACAATACACAATTAACTTTTGGACAAGAGCTTGTAATAGTTAACAGCGAAGGGAATTATTTATATCATTCAGAAAAGAAAAATAATTGGAATAGTCTGCTTGCTCATAAGACCGAAGAAAATATTTTCGAGAAATACCCTAAAGAATTTACCAACGCAATATTTTCCGGTAACTCCGGTTTCATCTCAGGTGATTATGCCGAAATAATTGCCTACGAACCTTTATTTATTACTTCATTTGTAGAAGGAACATCTTATTTCATATTTGAAAAAGTGAATAAAAAAAATATTTTCGCTCAAGCCCGTAGCTTCGCTTACATTTCAGTTATTTTTATAGCAATATTTTTGCTAATCTCAATTCCGATGGGACTGTTGGCGACTAACCAGATAGTAAAACCAATCAAAGAACTTAAAAAAGGTGCGGAGATAATTGCTCAAGGTAATTACTCGCACAAATTAAACATTCGAACTAATGATGAAATTGAAGAATTAACTTATCAATTTAATCTTATGGCTCAAGTACTGGCTGAACGAGAGCATCAACTCGCTAATCACCAAAAAGAACTTGAAAGAACCGTAATTGAACGAACGAGCGAGTTGAACAACGAGAAAGAAAAAATTCAAGTTATTCTTGATAATGTACCCAGTGCTTTTCTTTTGATAGATAATGATCAAAAAATTTTAACTGCAAGCGCCGCCATTAAAGATATTGCAGGAGTTGATCCTCAAAATATTATAAATGAAAATTGCTCGTTAGTATTAGGCAGCGATCTAATTTGTAAAAATTGCACTCTTAAACTTAATGATTCCGAAAAGAAAGTTTCTAATTTTATTGAGTCGAAGACAGATGGCAGCGGAGAGGTGGTTTATATCGAACATATTTCAATTCCACTTTCTTTAGCCGACAATAAATCTGCCGTGCTCGAAATTTTAACCGATATTACAAACCGGAAAAAGACAGAAGAGCATTTACTGAAATTAGAGAAACTAATAACTATCGGTGAAACTACTGCTTTAATAGCACATGAATTTAGAAATTCTCTTACCTCGGTTAAAATGTTTATCCAACTTCAAAGAGAAAGTAGTGTATCGAAGGATGACCTGGATTCTCTTAATCAATCGTTAAATTCTATTACTAGAATGGAGAAGATTGTTAATAATTTGCTTGGCTTTAGCAGAGCCGTTAACCCGGTACTTGCCCCCGGCGATATAAATATGATTATTGACGAATGTTTGTTATTTGTACAACCTCAGTTTCGTAAGAAAAATATTTCGGTAAAAAAAATACTTAATCCTTCACTTCCTCATATTTTAATGGATGCAAATTTATTAAAGGAAGGAATAATCAATTTGATAATTAACGCGGAACAGGCAATAAAAACCAACGGAGAGATTTTTATTTCTACCGATTTAATTATCCAAAAAACAGAAATAAATGATTTTGCTTATGTTGATAAAGTAAAACGAAGCAAAACAGCAGGACAGTACAAAATAAACTTACCGAAAGGTTCGCAATTAATAAAAATTGAAATTCATGATAACGGAGTTGGAATAGCAAAACAAAACATGCATAAAATTTTTGATCCTTTTTTTACAACAAAAAGCGGGGGCTCCGGTTTAGGGTTAGCAATGGTAAAGAGAACTATTAATCAACACGGGGGTGTCGTTCTTGTTGAAAGCAATCCTAAAGACGGAACAACATTCAAAATATTATTGCCGTTACGGAATGTTTATGAAGGATAAATCTATTTTAATTGTGGATGATGACCCGGCAATTTGTTTTGCTTTCAAAAAAACTTTTGCAACTCTTAATTTTACTACTGAAGAAGCTTACAACGGAATTGAAGCTATTAATAAAATAAATCAAAACAAACCCACTCTAATATTTATGGATATTACAATGCCGGAGATGGATGGGTTAGTGGCTTTGGAAAAAATTAAAAAAGTTTATCCGCTCATTCCTATTATTGTTATAACCGGTGATGGGAATATGGAAACTGCCATTAAAGCAATGAAGATAGGTGCTTTTGATTATTTAACAAAGCCCCTCGATATTGATAAAGTTCGAATTACTGCTCAAAGAGCAATTGAACTGATGCAGATGAAAAGTCAAATTGATGAGCTGCAACATCAATTAAAAAAGAAAAGTGAAGGAGATGGAACAAATATTATCGGTCAGCATCATAAAATGCAGGAACTATTTAAAAAGATTGGAGTTATCTCTAATACTCCCAATACAACAAATATTTTAATCCTTGGAGAAACCGGAACAGGAAAGGAGTTAGTTGCGCGCGTGATTCATGAAAACGGTCCTCACTCAACTCAACCTTTTCAAGCAATTAACTGCACCGTGCTGCCTGAAAATTTATTGGAAAGTGAATTATTCGGGCATGAGAAAGGATCTTTTACCGGTGCCGATCACAGGAAACCCGGAAAATTTGAATTAGCCTGCGAAGGTACTTTGTTCCTCGATGAAATCGGCGACATGCCTGAAACTTTACAAAAAAAATTACTGCGGGTTATTCAAGAACGATCGTTTGAAAGATTGGGCGGAAACGAACAGATTAAATTAAACGCAAGAATAATTGCAGCAACACATAGAGAATTAAAAGATGCTGTCAAAAAAGGAACATTCAGAGAGGATTTATTTTACCGCTTGAATGTAATGGAAATAGTTCTTCCTCCATTAAGAGATAGAAAAGAAGATATTCCGCTCTTAGCAAACTATTTTTTATGTAAGTACAGCGATCGTTTAGGAAAGAAATTTACCGGCATCACTTCAGAAGTAATGAAAACCTTGTCCCAATTTTCCTTTCCGGGGAATGTAAGAGAATTAGAAAATATTATTGAACGAGCTGTTGCACTTGAACGGGGAGAAGTTTTATCAATGCAATCTCTTCCTCAAGGTTTGCTGGTAGATGAATCAAATAAATCAATTAACATTCCTATTCTTTCCAAGGAATTTTCCTCTGCAAAAAAAATAATTATTGAAACTTTTGAAAAGAAATTTTTATTAGAAAGACTGAAAGAAACCCGGGGAAATGTTTCTGAAGCCGCAAGGATTGCCTGCATTGAAAGACAAAGTTTTCAACGTTTAATGAAAAAGTACAATCTTTCTTCCGAAGATTTTAAGCTTTAACAGAGTTGAATATTCCAGAAGTCTCTTAAAAATTACTTAAAGGAAATGTAAAGAGTGCATCTTAATTACTGCATTAATGAAACATTTATGTTGCAGCGGGCACCGTTTCTGTTTTTTTCGGTACAATAAAATGCTGCTGCAACTCATCATCATTTCATATTTGAATTTTATGGTTATTCATTCCATTCAAACAGAAAACAACAAAAACAGAATAAAATCTAATGTTTTTTAGAGAATAGCTACTATAAAGGCAGCCGGTTTTTTCCTTCACTTTTCCAAGATCAAATTTTATAGCATTTTATCTAATCATTTTTACTACTTAATTTTTTTGGCACTCACTTTGTTTATTTATAGAATTATTTGAAATGAATGTCATTTCAAACAATTGACATAATAAAAATAACATTACAACTCACTAAAGAAAGGAGTAAGTATGTTTGGTTTAGACAATTCAAGAATTAAACTACTCAGTGTTTTTACTTTAACGGTACTTTTCGTTTTGCTTGCCGCAGAAACAAGCAAAGCAATTCCGTCTTTTGCAAGGAAGTATCAAACCAGTTGCAGCACCTGTCATTATGCTTTCCCAATGCTTAATGCTTTCGGAACGGCGTTTAAAAATAATGGATACAGATACCCAGGCGGAGATGAAAATTATCGAAAAGAAGAACCGGTTAGTCTGGGTTCTGAAGGTTACAAGAAAGTTTGGCCAGATGCTATTTGGCCTGCTGATATTCCAGGTTCATCACCTTTTTCTATTCAAACAATCGGAAGAATTAATTATGAAGCTATGGGAAACGTAAAATGGGGTTTTGAAATTCCTCATGAAGTAGAAGTATTTTACGCTGCCACAATAGGAGAAGATTTTTCAATTTTTGGAGAGATAGAGATTGAGAATGAAAATAATGAAACTGAAATTGCATTTCCTTTCGCATTACAATATGACAACAGCCCCCTACTGCATGTTCGAATTGGAATGGTTAACCCGGATCCTACTCCAAATCCGCATCGTCTAACAAGAAATCATTACAACATAGCGAGTTTTAAAACACGTAATGATTGGCGTTATCGCGATGAAAATCTTGGTATAGAAGTTTGGGGCGCAAAAAATTCTGAAGGCGATAGGGGTGGTTTTACTTATCGGCTTGGTGTTACAAACGGTCAAGGTATTACTGATAATAATAGCGCCAAAGATATTTACGGACTATTAAGCTATAAAATAGGAGGACTTGGTGTTACAGGTGGAACTGAAGGAAGTCAAAGCGAAACTTCTCAATTTTATATTGATAATTCTTTAACACTCGGCGGCTTTTTCTATAAAGGAACAGCATCCAAAGTTGGAAGCGCTGATGAAGATTTTACATTTTATGGTGGAAATGCAGAATTCTGGTATGATCGTTTTATGGCAAATGCTGCTTTAATGATGGCGAACTCAGAAATTGTAAATAAAGCAAATAGAAAATCTCTTGTCTATTATTTACAAGGAAATTATGTTTTCTTCCCCTGGCTAATTGGTTTAGCACGTTATGAGTGGGAAGATAAAGATACAGACTCAGATCTTGTAAAACCGGTTAATGCAATTATCCCCGGTATTACTGTTATGGTTCGAGCTAATGTTAAGTTTGTTCTTGAATTCAAAAAGTTTCTTGATGACGCAAACGAGAAGAAAGATACTTTTGTACTCCAGATCAGTCTTGGTATATAATGAAATTGAACCTTAATTATTTATTAAGGTTTGTTATAGCTTGTTTACTTAAACACTTTGAAAATTGTGGGCATTATTAAGTCTCAAATCATTTGTTAATGAACTTATATTCATACTTTGATTTGAGACTTTTATTATAAAAACGAATTTAAAACGCTGTGTTATAAAATAAATTGATTATTATTTTTTAAAATTATTACAAAGGAGAAAAGATGAAAATATTTCTTTTAGCTTGTTTGGTGTTCTTGTTTTGTGTTTCCGATAATTTACTGGCAGGGGATATTCAGGGAAAGGTTACAGCCAAAGGGAGAAAAAACAATGGCGGCGCTGTTATTTATATCAGTAAAATAGAAGGAAAAACTTTCGCTCCGCCGAAAGAACATGCACTGATAGATCAGAAAAATTTAGTTTTTAAACCTCATATTCTACCTATAGTAAAAGGAACTACTGTAAATTTTCTTAACAGTGATGACGTTTTGCATAATGTTTTTTCTCCGGATGGTTGTGCTGATAAGCTTAATCTCGGAACGTGGCCCAAAGGTGAGAGCAGATCCTACACATTCAAGAACCCCGGATGCATTTCAGTTATGCTATGTAACGTTCATCCTGAGATGGAAGCTTATGTTCTTGTTCTTGAAACACCTTACTATGCCGTTAGTGAAAATGACGGCTCTTATAAAATTAAAGATGTTCCAGCAGGAAAATATACTTTGAAAATCTGGCATGAAAAACTGAAAGAACAGTCCGTTGAAATAACTGTATCGGGGACAGGTACAATTACTCAAGATTTTGAACTAAAAAAATAATAGAGGACACTTTTAATATTCCGAAGACCATATAAATAGAGATGAAGAACAATCAATCAAATGCCGTTGAAATAAATGTTAATACTAAATGGTTAGAAAGTAACTTCCCTTGCATGGTTGGCTGCCCTGTTGGAACTGAAGCCGGCAGGTATGTTAATCTGATCGCACTTGGAAAGTATGCCGAGGCATATAGAATTGCAAGAAAGCCAAATCCATTTGCTTCAATATGCGGAAGAATATGTGCTGCACCGTGCGAAGATGCATGCCGTAGAGGAAAACTTGATTCACCTATTGCTATCAGAGCATTAAAAAGATTTGTTACCGAGCGCTTCGGTGTTGAAAGTCTTATTGATATTCTCAAATTACAAGACAGCATTAAACCTAAAATTAAAAACAAGAATAAATTAGTTGCAGTAATTGGCGCCGGTCCGGCCGGTCTTGCATGTGCGCATGATCTTGCTCTGCAAGGTTACAGCGTTACTGTTTTTGAAAAACATTCCGTTCCCGGTGGAATGTTGCGGCTTGGTATTCCTGAATACCGCTTGCCAAGAGAATTAATTCGTTTAGAGATTAACGCAATACTGAGTTTAGGAATCGAATTAAAATTAGGTAAAGAACTAGGGAAAGATTTTTCGCTCGATGATTTAAAAGAGAACGGTTATGAAGCGATTTTTCTTTCCGTCGGTGCTCACAAAAATCGAATTTTGAATATTGAAGGTTCTAATTCCGACGGAGTTTTATACGCAGTAGATTATTTGTTAAACATTAACCTTGGCTACAAAGTTGAGTTGGGAGAAAAAATTGTAGTTATCGGCGGCGGTAATGTTGCCTTCGATGTAGCAAGAAGCGCAATCCGTCAAGAAAAAATTGAACCGATCGCTTCTTCAGATATAACTGCTGCTTTAGACGTAGCGCGTTCAGCAGTTCGATTTGGTGCAAAAAAAATAGACATGGTTGTTCTTGAACCGCGCAATCAGATGCTTGCCGGTGAAGAAGAAATTGAACAGGCGCACGAAGAAAGAATATCTATCCAAAATTCAATCGGGCCCAAAAGAATTATTATCAAAAACAGTCGCGTTACCGGTCTCGAAGTGATGGATGTTTCTTCTCTTTTTGATGAGAACGGAAGATTCAATCCCAAGTTTGTTGAAGGAAGTGAAAAGATAATTGAAGCTGATTCAATTGTAATTGCAATCGGTCAAAAACCGGAATTGGATTTTATTTCTCCTCACCATGGTATTGAACTAACTAATTTCGGAACTATAAAAGTAGATCAATCATCATTATCAACTTCTGCAAAAGGAATTTATGCCGGCGGCGACGCTGCTTTCGGACCAAGATTAGCCATCATGGCAATTGCCGATGGACGTAATGCAGCGAAAGCTATTGATGGATATTTATCGGGCGAAAGTTCTTCTTCGGATGAAATCAAAATAACAGCACTTAATACTTATGATTATTCTCCTATCCGCGGCTACACTCAAATTCAAAGACAACCGATACCTGTCCTTCCAATTCAACGTAGAGTCGGAATAGCACAAGTAGAACTTTGTTACGATGAAGAAATTGCACAATTAGAAGCAAGCAGATGTTTACGCTGTTGGGAAAACACAATATTTGAAGGCGATCCGGAATTTGGTACTGAATGTATCTTGTGCGGTGGATGTTCTGACGTTTGTCCGGAGAATTGTATTGATATTTTTCCAAAATCAAAAATGGATTTCAATCTTATAAATACTAATTCCGTTGCAGAAGAATTGGAAGCAGCCGGATACACCGAAGATCAAAAGGGAATGGTGATAATTAAGAATGAAGAAATTTGTATCCGATGTGGTTTATGCGCAAAACGTTGTCCGGCTGGTACAATTACCATGCAATCATTTGAACGTATGGCAGTATAGCGTTGCAAGCCGCAATGTAAGATGTTTAATGGTTGATTTTTGATGGATGATGTAGTCCCGAAAGCATTCGGGACAAAAAAGCTTGACACAAAAAACAAAAAGTTACATGACAATACTATAAATTTAAAAAAACAAGAGCACAAATGAATCACAATAAAATAAACGAAAATAATTCGGAAGAAAAAGTTCCTAAGATCTGCCGAAGAAAATTTCTCAATACTATGGGAAATACGGCAACCGGAATTGTCCTCTTAGGCGGATTAGGAGTAACAATTGATTACTTGAGACCAAATGTAATACTCGAAATTCCGAAAGAGTTCAAAGTTGGACCTATTGATTCAATTCAATCTGACTCTGTAATCTATGAACCGGAACAAAAAGCTTTTGTAGTTCGTGATGAACAAGGTTCTTTTTATGCGCTCTCTGCAGTTTGCACTCACCTGGGTTGTACAACTAAATGGAATGCTTCTGGAATCGGTGGAAACCCTAATGCGGTTATCGCATGCCCTTGTCACGGAAGTCTGTTTAATAAAAAAGGAGAATTGATCCAAGGACCCGCACAGCGCGGGCTGGATAAATTCCGCCTTCACCTTGAAGATAACAAGTTAGTTGTTAATACAGCCGAAATTGTTTCTGAAGAAGAAATGATCTTGAAAATATAATACAGATAATTAAAGAGAATATTATGAATTTTTTTAATTGGATAAGTCAAACAAAAATTTGGGAATCGGTTTTTAGAACTAAATTACCGATATCTACAAACCTTGATAGAGCATTAGTGATATTTAATAGTCTCGCATTACATATTCATCCTGTTAAAGTTCGGGAGAGGGCGATCAGGTTCACTTATACTTTTTACCTCGGGATAATAAGTTTCTTTTTGTTTCTTGTTCTTACTATTACAGGAATTTTGTTGATGCTTTATTATCAACCTGCAATCCCGCATGCATATGAAAATATGAAAGACCTCAAGTATGTAGTTTCAAACGGAAACTTTTTACGAAACATGCACAGATGGTCTGCACACCTAATGGTAATTTCTGTTTTTCTTCACATGTTAAGAGTATTTTTTAAAGGGGCTTACCATCCGCCGAGGGAATTTAATTGGATCGTTGGAGTAGTTTTATTGATAATCACGCTTCTTTTAAGTTACACAGGATATCTACTTCCATACGATCAATTATCTTATTGGGCAGTTACCGTCGGTGCAAACATAGCCCGGTATGTACCGCTCATCGGCAAAAAACTTAGTTTCCTTCTGCTTGGCGGGAATAATATTGGTGAATACACATTAGTCCGATTCTACGTTCTTCACTGCGTAATCCTTCCGGCATTTATGGTAATGTTAATTGCACTTCACTTTTGGAGAATTAGAAAAGACGGCGGCTTGCTATGATGAATGAAGAATTGTTTCAAGTTGAAGAATCATCCGATTCAAAAGTTGTTACCAGAAGAGTAGCTGTTTTCCCTCAAAAAACTCCTGTCAAATTCGAGCAGGAAAGACCACCGGAAAAAATAGTGATGACCTTTCCCAACTTGATTATACGGGAAGTGATTTGTTTTCAAGTTGTAGTAATTGTTTTGGTGATAATTTCTCTTCTCTTCGATGCGCCGCTTGAAGAACTTGCAAATCCGCAAAACACACCCAACCCCGCAAAAGCTCCGTGGTATTTTTTAGGGCTTCAGGAACTGCTTCACGTTTTTCCCCCTGTAGTAGCCGGTGTGTTAATTCCGTTTTGTGTAGTTGTTGCTTTGGTAATAATACCTTATTTCGAAATAAATATTAAACGGGAAGGTTTATGGAAAGAAAATCCAAAGAAAACCTTCATCATTTTTTCATCAATTATTTTTGTGCTTGTTTTAATTTTGATCTTCTTCGATGTATTTTCAATTGCAGTCCCGACACTTTTGATTTACGCCTTTGCCGTTCTTCCATATTTTGTAAAAAAGAATTCGCGTTTTATAACTTGGTTATCACAGCTTTCGCTGGCTGAATGGATTATGACATGGTTTGCACTCGTTTCGCTAATTCTGATATTCATTGGAACCTACTTCAGAGGACCGGGCTGGAGTTGGGTTTGGCCTTGGTAATAATTCAATTCTAAAAGGATTTTACAGAAATGAAAATTGATAGATTAAGAAAAATTTATGCAGTAACGAGTGTTCTTTTTCTTGTTGCTTTAGCTATCTCTCCGTTAAAAGATTATTTCACTGAATGGAGATCAATTCAAAAAAATTTTAACGAGACTATCGAAAAATTACCGGTTAAAGTAAATCCGGTTAGTATTGGTTTACAACAGATTTGGATTAGAGAATTAAATACTATTGACAGATGCACCACTTGCCATTTGGGAATTTCTAACAGCAAGTTGAAAATGATTTCCCAACCTTTTAGAACACATTCAAAAATCTATCACGATATTGAAAAGTTCGGATGCACTATTTGTCACGAGGGTCAAGGGCTGGCAACACGATATGAAGAAGTCCATCTTCCAACAGAATTTTGGGATCAACCAATTTTACCAAATCGTTACATAGAATCTTCTTGCGGAAAATGCCACATCGGCGAAAAATTATCTTCTACGCCAACGTTAAATAAAGGAAGAGAATTACTTGAAAAATTTAACTGTGCCTCTTGCCATGATATTCCTGGAATTAAAAAAAGCTATACGCTTTCATTAGATGGTATTGGGAACAAAGTTCTTAACAGAGATTGGATTTTACACTGGCTGACAAATCCAAAGCATTATCAGGATAACGCCTTAATGCCGAATTTTCTTCTTGCGGAAAAAGAGATTGTTTCACTTACAGATTTTTTAATGAGTTTCAAATCATTTGGAGATGAGGTAAATCTTGAACCGCTTCCCGATGTATATCATAAAAATAAAACAAACGAAGATTTTATAGCATTGGGTCAAACCCGTTTTCGCGAAGCGCGTTGTATCAGTTGTCATTCGGTCGAAGGAAAAGGCGGAAAGCTGGCAATTGATTTATCAAAAGCTGCATCGAAAGCAAAAGCCGAATGGATTTATAATTATATCAAGAACCCTAAGAAATTTCAATCAAAAATTGAAATGCCTCAATACGGTTTGACCGATAATGATGTTGCCGCTGTAACAGCTTATATAGAAGCAGAGTTTGTTGATTGGGATAATTCTGAAAATGAATCAAAAGAGCATACTCCTTTACCAAATTTTTTTGAAGAAGGTTTGCGTGTTTTCAATACCTATAATTGCGGGGGATGCCACACACTATCATCAAAAGGAATAACCGATAGCCGCGGACCCGATCTTTCAACTATCGGCAGTAAAAAACTTTATCAAATTGATTGGGGAAAGGCGGAGATAAATCACACAATTTTTAATTTTATAGAAACAAAAATCCGTGAACCAAGAGTGTTTGGCGAGAGTAACCGGATGCCTCAGTTTTCTTTGAGCGAAGATGAAGTTACTGCAATAACAACATATCTTCTCTCGCTAAAGCAAACAAAACTTCCGGCAAATTTTATTCGTAAAGTAAAAGAGCAAACATTAAATTCAGTGCAAGGTGAAACAGGAAAAATATTTCAAAAGTATAGCTGCTTCAAATGTCATTCGCTCAACTATACTGGCGGCAGTATGGCGCCCGACCTTACCATTGTTGGAAGCCAGCTTAACACAAAATGGATGAAGGAATATTTTAAAATTCCTTATTCTATCCGCCCGATTGTTGAGGAACGCATGCCGAATTTATTTATCAGCGAGAAAGAGGTTGAAATTCTTCTTAATTATTTTAACACCGCGCTAATCGCCGATAGTTTAGAAATCCCTATCGGACTTTTGCAGAACAGATCAGTAGAAAGAGGAAAAAGTCTTTTCAAAGAAAAATATGGATGCCAGGGCTGCCATATTATTGAAGGGAAAGGAGGTTATGTCGGACCCACATTAGACGATGCCGGAGACAGACTTAAACCTGCTTATTTATTTAGCTGGGTGATGAATCCGCAGAAATTTAAACCGAATACGATTGAACCTCGAACCGGTATGTCTGCTCAAGAAGCATTTGACATAACAAGCTATCTGTTAACCTTCAAGAAATCGGGGAAACGATGAAAAAGTATTATCTATTATTTCTATTATTTATTTTGAGTTTATTTCTTTTCAGTGCATGCAAAACTAACTCAAAAAAAAAATCTTTGAATGCGGCTGCAGATTCTACAAGTTCAAATTCTTCCCCGATTGTAAAAGATAATATTTGGACCCGTTACAACTACGACCAACGCGAGGGGAAAAGATTATTCGAGCATTACTGTTCTGTATGCCATGGTGTTAGCGGTGCGGGAGACGGTTTTAATTCTTACAACCTTAATCCCAAACCAAATAGCTTTAAAAACAGCGTTTACATGTCGCATCTATCCGATTCTAATCTTCAGCAAATCATAACATTGGGCGGACAGAGTACGAATAAATCCACGTTGATGCCCGCATATTCTCATACACTTTCAGAAATACAAATAGAGAGGTTAATTAAATTCATTCGAACTTTACTTGAGAAGAAGAGTTGAGTTTTACTAGTTGTCACGCAAAGCGGCAGACAATAGAACGGATTACACGGATTCACCCCGTGGAATAAATTGAGAATCAAATTGTTTCAAAAACACAAATACTATTACACGGGGTAAGCGGATTTTCACGGAAGGTTGCGCACAACGTTTGTGTTTATGCAGTGGCGGAATTTTGAAAACGTATCTGTCCACCGTGACCAAACATTGAACGAAGATAAAAACTTATAGCTTACACTTCATCCCGCAATTGCATAAGCATTTTGTTAGCGCCAGTGCACTTTTTATTATCTTATCGAATCTTCTCATAATTAAGTCCCAATATATCCGCTACACTTTTTAAATAAACTTGGTCAAATTCTTCAATTACTCTTATCATTGATGAATACTTGTCATCGTTACTAAACCTTATACTCATTTGAAGCGGTTTTGCAGCGTTCTCTTTCCTCTCCGTTATATGATGTCTTATTAGTCTGTTTTTCTTCTTTCGTTTTCACTAGGTCTGTAAAGAATATAATCTCTGTATAGTGAAATATGTGAATGTCCTATAATATTTCTCCAGTCATAAATTCCCTCTAAATTGTCTTTCCAACTTTTTCGTGGATTAAAGAGTTCAATAAATTTGTCCTTAATGACTGCGAAATCCTTTTCCCACAACTTTGTCCGTTCTTTCACAAAAGTATACGGAAGCTTTACAGTAGCTGAAGAATTATTTACCTTAACAATAAGTCTTGGATGAGTTTTTAATACAATTAAGTCGACTAATCTTTTTTCTATCCAAATACATAAAATAAGAATTTGTCCAGCTCTATCAATACAATTTGTCCTTGGACTCATTTAAAAATTATTAAACTCCTTTATTGTCCGAGTGCATTAGCGCTAACTATGAGCTTGACGCCATCCCGATAAAATCGGGACAAGTTATGGCGTCTTTCATACAATTTTGGTTAGTTAAACTAATTTTAATTATTTGTTTTTATTTCTTTGCAAAGTATAAAGGGCGGACATAAAAGTCCACCCTTTCTTTGGCTGTCAAGGACCATTCCTTGACAGAACTATTTTATTTCAAATCCAGCCCAACTTTTTTCTACATACAAAACCGATTGATCATTAAGAATATAATTTCTCGCACTTGAATATAAATAATCTTCCGACTTTTCAACTAATTCCGCTTCAACAGGATTATTATGAATATACTTAATCTTTGTCCATAACATTTTATTATTTCTGATTACTTCGTCATCAAATCTATGCATCCATAACTGCCTTTTCTGTTTGGGTATATTTACATTTATAAAATTTTTAAATAAAGGAGATTTTTCTATTTCTAATCTTTCCAATATATCCCAAGCGCTATATTTTTTTATATCCCTCATTATGTCGGAAATCGTTCCGTTTTTAGGTTCAACTTTTAATATCCAATGAAAGTGTGACGGCATTATTACGTATGCTATGATCTCAAATTTATATTTTTGTTGATAGAATTTTATATTCTTAATTAAAAGTTCACAATACGGTTCTTCTACAAATACTTTGGTAAAATTTATCACTGTTGTGGTAACAAAAAAGAAATGTTCTTCTGTTAAATTATTTCTTCCTCTTAACCCCATATTTAACACCTTTCGTCAAGGAATGGTCCTTGACGACCACGGAATTGTTTTTTTTGTTAAATATAAAGGGCGGAGATAAAAGTCCACACTTCTGTATACTTTAAACTAATTACTCTATACTATTTCTTCAATTCCGGCATTCTTCCCGGTGTCCACGGTACATTGAGTTTATCCATCTCGGATTCAATTGCTTTCAGATCAACTTCACTGATCTTTTTAATCTTTTCAATTACCGGTTGAACCTCTTCATATAAAGATTCATAAGCAACTTTCTGATTCTTTGTAAGATTTGTCGTTGTTCTCATAGATGTAAAAAGCATGGTCTCTAATCTTGAACTCAAAGCAACCGGTGCGGGCGGATTCTCTTCTGCACTTGCGCCTCTTCCTTGTCTTCCGCGAATTGTAATTAAAATATTATCTAGTTCTTTAGAAATTTCATTTGCACGACTAAACAGACTAAATGGAACAGCAGGCGTATTATTCAATGCTTGTTTGATTGCTTCGGTTCTCTTAACCAAATCTTCTGCAACTCTTTGAACACCCATTGCAGTTCTTGCTAATTCTGCCGCTTTCTTTTGGAATGCAACTAACTCAGCGCGATTGTTAGCAGGAATTGTTGTGTTGTTTAATGGAACCACATTGAAATCTGTTGGAGGAACAAGTTCCTTCTCTTGTTCTTTAACAACCATTGACAAAGAGACTTTGTATTTACCCGGCATAGATAAAATACCACCACCGCCTCCTCCAAATCTTCTACCACTACCGCCAGCGGATGCAACGGGCTCAAATTTTTCTGCGGTAATAGGCGAGGTGCCTTCATATCGTAGATCCCAATTAACACGATTTATTCCTGTGTCGGCAGATTTTGTAATTTTCTTAACAACATTTCCGGATTCGTCATAAATTTTGAAAATCAAATACGGAGCTTTTTCTAAATCTTCCTGGCGTAAAGCTTCAAGAGAGGGCTGAGGAATCGGTTTTCCATCTTTGAATAAGGTTTTCTCTTTCGCTTGCCGATCTGCTTTCATAGTTTTTGGAACGTCTTTGATGTAATACGTAAACACTGCGCCGTATTCCGGGTTGGGTGATCTAAAATAATTTGAACCTTGTGAACCGTGCCCTCCGCTTGGAATATACATCAATGCATCTTTTACCGGGAAGAGAGATGCATCTTTTTCTAATAGCTCTTTGCTGATAGTTCTTAATGGTGAGTAATCGTCAATTATATAAAAACCTCTTCCAAATGTAGTAACAACTAAATCTTTTTCTCTTTCCTGGATTGTAATCTCTGGAATTTTTACAGGAGGAATTCCGGCTTTAAGCTGAATCCATTTTTCACCGCCGTCTATAGTAAAGAAAACTCCCCACTCGGTTCCTGCAAATAATAATTTAGGATTAACGGGATCTTCTACAATTGTATTAACTGCACCGTTTACCGGAAGATTACTAGAAATTGATTTCCACGTCTTACCCTTGTCGTCACTCTTGATAACATAAGGTTTGAAATCATCCCGCTTGTGATTATTAAATGTTGCATAAACTACATTCTCATCAAAACGAGACGGAAGAATATCGCTAACTAAAGTGTATTTGGGTACACCGGGAAACTCATCCATCTTCCTCCACGTCTTTTGATCTTCCGTAACTTGAATTAATCCGTCATCTGTTCCTGCATATAAAAGATTTTCTTTCTTCATTGATTCAACTAAATAGGTGATCAAACCAAACTGCGAAGTACTTACATCTTTTCCAACAGCATCAATACTCCAATATTTTCCCATAACTTGAAATGTATTACGATCTGTTTGAGTTGTAAGATCGCCGCTGATTTCGGTCCATGAATCTCCGCGGTCATCACTTCTGAAAACTCTTTCTGCTGCTGTGTAAATTCGTGTTGGAGAAAACGGACTTATGAATAACGGAGTATCCCAATACCATTTAAAAGTTTTTTCGCCTTTCATTGGTTCGGGACGGATATCAATTGACTCGCCGCTTTTTTTATCGAAGCGGGCCATTCCTCCGTATTGAGATTCGGTATAGATGATATCCGGGTTAGTCGGATCAATTGCAACCCAGAAACCATCGCCGCCTTGAGTAATTACCCAATCATCGCTTATTACACCAAAGCTTCTTACTGAACGCGAAGGTCCGCCGTAACTATTATTGTCTTGTGTTCCGCCGTAAACATTATAGAACGGTAAATCATTATCGGTATTAACTCTATAGAATTGAGTTATGGGTAAATTAGTTTTGTAAAGAAAAGTTTTTCCCATATCGAATGTTTCATAAACGCCGCCGTCTCCGCCAATCATAATATGTTTAGTATCTGTAGGATCAATCCACAATGCATGATCATCAACATGACGGTCGTTGTTGCCGAATGGTTTCCATGTCTTTCCAGCATCCTCGGTGTATTGAGTTATTGTTTCAACCGAAAAAATTTTATTAACATCTTTTGGATCGCAAAAAATTTCATTATAGTATTGACCCTGAGATGTATGATCGCTCATCTTTTCCCAGGAAGCACCGCGGTTAGTTGATCTGAAAAATCCTCCTTTAGCTTCAGCAGCTTCAACAATTAAATAAATTATATCAGGATTAACCGGAGAAATTGCAATTCCCATTCCGCCAAGATCAACTTTTGGTAAGCCGGACATAATTTTATCCCATGTTGCACCTGCATCATTGGATTTATAAACAGCGGATTCAGGACCACCGTTTATTTTTGTAAAAATGTGTCTGCGTCTTTGTTCTGATGTTGCATATAAAACATTTGGATCTCTCGGATCCATCACAATATTATTTACTCCGGTGTTCTCGCTTACGTTTAAAACTTTATTCCATGTTTTCCCACCGTCTGTTGTTTTATAAAGACCGCGTTCTCCGCCCGGACCCCAAACAGAACCTTCAGCAGCAACATAAACCGTGTTAGGATTTTTCGGATCTACAACAATTCCGCCGATCTGGCGTGAATCTTTTAATCCCATAAATTTCCAATTTTGTCCGCCGTCTGTAGATTTATAAACACCGCATCCGTAACCGAGAGCTCGCTGATGATTGTTCTCACCGGTTCCAAGCCAAACCACATTAGCATTTAGCGGGTCAAGAACAACAACGCCCATCGAATATGCTTGAACCGTATCTGCCAGTGCTTGCCATGTAGTTCCATTGTTTAAGGTTTTCCACAAGCCGCCGCTTGCAGTTGCAACATAATATTCGCTGTGATCGTTAGGGTTGACTGCAAAATCAGCAATACGCCCGGATGTAAATGCGGGACCGATACTTCGGAATTTTAGACCGCTAAAAGTACCGCTTGTGAGTTTGTCTTTTTCTTTCTTAACATCTTTTGTATCATCTTTTTCCTGCGCTACAATTAATGACTGCGCAATTAAAAAAATTAAAAAGAGACGCATTAATTTCATAACAACTCCTAGTTTTATTGTGAAAAATAATATGTGCTGATAAATCAGAATGAGAAAATAACTTGTGAGGTTTTATATTCTTGCTCATTAATAAAGATTGACTTCTTTGTTTGAATTGTAGCCAAACCTAAAAAAAATAATTGTCTAATTCTATTAATAATTTGTCCTCTAACATTTTTTAACTTTTGACTTTCTCAATAAAAAAGACGCCCCGAAAGGCGTCTCTAATCTGAATATTATCTTTTTTCGTATGCCGGTCGTTTCGGGTTCACAGGAGGATTCTTATCTAAAAGTTTCATCACTTCTTGAATTGCTCTTTCAAGCTGAGGGTCAACTCCTTTTGCAAGTTGAGCCGGATCGTCTATCACTTCAATATCAGGATCAACACCATATCCTTCCTTAAACCATTTTCCATCAGGGTCGTACATTCTAAATGTTGGAACTGTTACATTTCCACCATCAATCAAAGCCGGCGCACCGGTTATTCCTATTAACCCGCCCCATGTTCTTGTTCCAACAAGCGGACCTAATTTTGCTTTTCTAAAATAATCCGGAAAAGCATCGCCGCCGGAACCGCTCCATCCATTTATCAACATAACTTTAGGACCGAAGTTTGCATACGGAGGCCACTGCCATGTCATTCCATCACGAACCGCCCAAAACGCCAACGGCTTTCGATCAAGAAGTTCAATAAAACGATCGGGGATTTGTCCGCCGTTGTTGAATCGTTCATCAATTATCAAACCGTCTTTTTTATACTGCGCTGCAAATTGCCGGACTAACTCGTTTTGTCCGTCAACGCCTGTACTTGGAACGTAGATGTAACCGATCTTTCCGTTTGTAGCATCTTCAACACGTTTTCTGTTCGATTCGATCCATTCTAAATTTCTTAATCTTGTTTCATCATTGATTGTGCTTACAGTAATTTTTTTAGCGCCATCGAAAGTTGGTTTGCTGTTAATTGTAAGTTCAACAGTTTTATCTGCTAATCCTTCGAAAGCAGTCCACGGATCTTTTGCAACATCAAGCGTTTCACCATTAACTGCTAGAATATAATCCCCTTCTTTAACTTTTAATCCAGGCATTAAAAGCGGCGAACGGACTTCCGAATCCCATAGAGCGCCGTTGATAATTTTCTTAATTTTGAAAGCGCCATTTGCAACTTCCCAATCAATTCCGAGATATCCAACTTTTTTTGTAGATGCTTCATCTGTATCTCCGCCGCCACGGTATGTATGAGAAGCGTTTAGTTCTGCTATCAATTCTCCGAGAACATAATTTACATCCCATCGAGTAACACAGTTGTCAATTAATTTTCCGTATTGAGTACGCATTTCTTTCCAGTCAACGCCGTGCATATTAGGATCGTAGAAGAAATCACGTTCAAATCTCCAGACATCATTAAATATTTGTTTCCATTCTTCTTTTGGGTTGATTGTCATTTCAAGCTGTGCTGTCGGCATCATCTTCTCCATCTTTTGGGTTGGAGCGATATCAACAACCGAATAATTATTTTCTTTTTTAAGCAAAATTTTCTTTCCATCGGCACTGATCTGGAAAAAATCGGCATCATCAATAATTGTTTTTTCTTCACGGGCTTCAAGATCGAAATAAACAACGGCTTTATTTTTGTTAGCCGCGCCTGAATTTGGAACTCTATGATAAATTACTTTTCCTGAAATTGCGGCAAGATTTCCGTAATTACCCGGAGCTGCGGGCAATACAACCAAACGGTTCTCAAAATTTTCCAACGTGATCTTTACATCTTTCGGTTCTTCCTTCTTTCCATCTTTAGATTTTTCCTTCGCGCCTTCTTTATCATCTTTCTTTTCTTCTTTCGATACTTCCTTCTTTCCATTTTTCTCATCCTTCTTCGAATCGTCTTTCTTTGGCTCTTCTTTCTTTGTTGAAGTTGTATCGTTCTTTGGTGCAAGCGGAGAGAGCACATCATCATTCAATGTAACGGCAGCTATATTTGTTGTATTTGGATAAATGAAAGTGTTGTCAATATCGCTGTAAACGGGACTAATATTTCTGTTCGTTGAGAAGTAAAGATATTTTCCGTCAGGGTCAAATGCCGGAGTTGCATCGCCGTAATAACCTGAAGTTACCTGGTGAGTTTTGTTCTCGGTTACATTATATAAATAGATAGCGGACTTTTGTGTTTCAAGATCACGTGCGTATGCCAGCCATTTACTATCTGAAGACCAGCTGACTGAAAAGCCCTGCAACCCGCCTTGATAGAAATAGAGCCCTTTGTCAACATTGTAAGTTTTATCTTTTTCCATATCGTAAATTTTTATTTCCATTGCTTTGTCTATAAATGCAAGCATTTTGCTGTTCGGCGACCAATATAATTGATACCTATATCCTTCACCGTAAGATGTTAGTTGTTTTTCTTCATTTGGTTTTTCCATGTTGCGTACAGTTAATTCATATTCGCCGGATCTATCACTCCAATAAGCAATATACTTACCATCAGGCGACCAAGCAGGATATCTTTCTGCAACACCCGAACTTTTTGTCAGGTTATAAATCGGTCCGTTTACTGCGGGAACAGAAAATATTTCTCCGCGGGTTTCAACAACAGCACGTTTACCATCGGGTGAAAGCCAGCCGCCCTGAATTAGATTGGCAACTTTTTCAACTTTCGGCATCAACGTTATTTCATCGGTTACCAATTTGATCTTTACTTCACGATATTTTTCATCAGCAAGGTTCAACAGATAAATTTTTCCTCCGGTTTCAAAAACTATTTCAGATGGTCCGAGAGAAGGAAAGTGAATATCAAAGTCGGTGAATTTTGTGATTTGTTTATTTTCTTTTGTGTTTAGATCGTACAACCAAATATTAGAGCGCATATCCTTACCGCGGTCTGATAAATAATAAATTTTATTTCCGGACCACATTGGGAATTCATCATTGGTTGTGATGTTGGAAATATTTTCCGCACTGTTTTTTTCAAGATCGAAAATCCAAATGTCGGCATTCCACCCGCCTCGGTACCGCTTCCATGTTCTGAATGCTTGAGTTAACGGTGTGTACGCAATTTTCTTTCCGTCGGGCGATAGAGAAGCCATTTCACCATAAGGGACCTGTAGTTTTTCCGGAAGCCCGCCGTTCATGCTCACTTTATAAAATTGGCTGAATCTTTGTTTGCCGCTGTTCATTGAAGAAACGTACAACAAGTTATTTCCATCGGGATACCAATCTATTATTCTGTCAGACATTCCGTGATGAGTAATGCGTGTTGGTACACCGCCCAGAGTTGGAATTACATAAACATCAAAGTTGCCGTTGTAAATTCCGTTGTATGCAATTTGAGAACCATCCGGAGAAAATTTTGCAAATAATTCCTGTCCTTCAGGTGAGCTAAGTTTTAATGCAGTTCCGCCTTCTTTGAGAACGATCCATAAATCACCGCCGTATGAAAATACGATATGTGTTTTGGAAACGTCCGGATTCTGCATCATACGAGCATCCACTTGAGCAAAAAGAGTAAGTGAAGCTAATGCAAATAAAACTATGCAAAGTGAAGCAAAGATTTTTTTCATAAGTCCTCTAATTAATAATTGAAAATTTACGGTGTGAGATTAGACGTGCCAAAAACAAATTATGTCCTTTCTTCTGCAGGAAATTTATTAAGAAATTATATCATTTGCAGTTGAAAAAAACGGAGACAGCGGCGTCCATCTAAGTCCGCCGCCTTGGTCTGTTAAACCTAGTCTCCGATTACAACTTAATAATTTCATTTATTAATTAGAAACGTTAAATATTGTTAAGGAAATGTATTAGAAAAAATTATTGCTTAACTTCAACTCAATTTTTATAAACCAACAATCGAATAATATTTTTTAAAGAGAATAAAATGAGAACACGGTTACCTTTCACGATCTTTATTTCATTTTTATTTTTACTCTCCGCTCAAATTCTTTTTTCTCAGGTAAAAGTTGATGATAAATCAAGTATAACACAATTGAAAGCAAATCTTCAGGTGTTGGCATCAGACGAATTTGAAGGCAGGGAGACAATAACCCGCGGTGAGAAATTAGCATCCCTGTTTATCGCTTCCGAACTTGGAAAATACGGAGTTAAACCATACGGTGATAACGGAACTTATTTCCAAAATTTTGATTTACTTACTTCCGGCTATGAGATTGAATCGAAAATAACTCTGCTTGATAATTCAAGTCCGCCGATTTCTGATTTTTTGTTTGGCGGTGATTTTATAAGATCGGGACGAGGATATGCCGATTCATCATTTGCAATACAAACTACCGGGATTGTGTTTGCGGGTTATGGTCTTACTCAGAAGGAATTTAATTACGATGACTACGTAAATATTGACGTAAAGGGAAAAACAGTTTTAATATTTAGCGGAGAACCTCCCAGAGATAAAACTGCTGCAGCGGGAGCTATGCAGCTGAACCTGTTTAACAATGATGAAAAAGTGAAACTTGCAAAAGAGAAAGGCGCCTCTGGAATATTAATAATTGTTGATGAACGTTTAAAATCCTTTTGGGATCGTTTTAAGGAGTTCGGTACTCAGCCTTCAATTTCTTTTATATCGAAACAGGCGCAAGAAATTGTTAAGAATATTCCGGTTTTTACTGTTGGCGAAAAGTTCGTTGAAAAAATATTAACCGGTGAAAAATATTCATATGAAAAAATCAATGCGATGATTAAAGCAAAAGAATCTCTGCAATCTTTTGAAATAAAAAAGAAACTTCAATATGACTTAAAACCATTTTCGAAAATAGTGAGCGCAAGAAATGTTATCGGTTTGATCGAAGGCACGGATCCAATTCTCAAAAACGAGTTTGTGGTTATTAGTGCGCATTACGATCATGTTGGAATTCGAGGAACCGTTGTTAGCAATGGAGCAGACGATGACGGCTCAGGCACTGTAGCGGTTCTTGAATCGGCGCGAATTCTTTCATCGAATCTTCAAAACAAAAGATCAATTCTTGCCGTGTTTCATACAGGAGAAGAAAAAGGTTTACTCGGTTCACGCTTTTTAACTGAGAATGAAAATTTTATGAAAGGAGTTATTGCAAATATTAATATGGACATGGTAGGACGTGAAAGTATAGATTCAATTCACTGCATCGGTTCTAATAAGTTAAGCACCGAATTCGGGAATCTTGTAAAGGAAATAAATGCTAGTACAGTTATGTATAATATGAATTATAAATACGATGATCCGAACGACCCAAACCGCTTCTATTCCCGGAGCGATCATTATAATTATGCGCGGAAAGGAATTCCTGTAGTTTTTTTCTTTGATGATATGCGAACGGATTATCATCGTCCGACAGATGATGTGGAAAAAATTAATTTTGAGAAAATATTGAAAACAGCAAAACTGTCTTCCAACATAGCGCTGAAGGTTGCAAATCTTGATCATAAATTGGTAGTTGATAAAAAACCCGAAGAAGAACAGCCCCGCCAGAGACGACAATAAAAGCCCATCCCCACCCTTCCCAAAGGGAAGGGCTATTTAAAAAATTCGGTCGAGGTATTTAATCCTCGACCCTACGTTAAGGATCCTTCTATAATTTTTATTTCTTCTTCGGTTAACCCGTATAGTTCGTAAACCAGTTTATCTATCTGTTTGTCGGTTGCGTCTATCTGTCTCAGGAGTGTTTCTTTTTCTTGTGGAGTTTTTGTAATTGGTAATTGTTTGTTTAATTCAATCATATGTTCAGCGAGGGCAACAACTCTGTCATGAGATTCTTTTTCTTCTTTTTGATTAAAAATTATTTTTTTGATCGGCAGCTCATCCAAGAAAGTTTTTGAGATGTTCACAGTCAATCCAGATTTATTGGTAAATCTTGTTATATAGTAAAACCTTAATAGACTTGAATTAAGCAAAGCAAGTATAAACTTTAGATTATAAGAAGAGGTTTCTTTAAGTAAGAGATTATTCACAGAATTAAAAGTGTAAAATCGCTGATTATCAAAAGCAGTTATTAGTATTCCACCTATTCTCTGCATTATCAATTTTTCTTTCGCCAAGAAAATATTTTCATCTCTGGGTCGCTGCAATTCATCGCGAATATATCGAATGTATTTACCAGACCATTCATATTCATAACGACCAATATCTTTTCCCAGGAGTAGAGGTTTAGAAAATATATTCTCCTTTTTATCAAGAAATCCAGCCTTGTCTTTGTACGTTGCTATTCCATTAAAAACATCAATAACTTCACGAAGCTTGATTGCATTTGAATCTATCTTTGAAACCACCATTTTTAGAATATCATTACTGAAAATATCAATTACAAAACTTGGGTTGTGTAGACAATCCTTTTGTATTAAAGAATTACTGATTTGATCAGTCACATTATTTCCAATTGCATTATCAACGATATCAATTTTATGATCTTTTAATGTTTCGCTGTTTTCAATTAACATTATTACTGTAGATGCGGTAACACCTTTGAAAACACCCGCTTTCAAATCAATTATTTTTTGAATTTTATATTTATCAAGAATTATGTATCTGACAACATCGTAAACAGTTGTTCGCAGAATAGTGTTAGGAATAATATTTCCAAAAATACCTCCGCGTTTTAGTAAACTAATTCCCTTCAACATAAACAGAGCGAACAAATTAATCTTACCAGCTTGTCTAGCTAAACTTGTGCTGAAGTTATCTTTGGTGGTTAGATAAGTAGATTGCAAATAATTTTTTGTTGGTTCACCCCAATCAACATATTTAGTAAAAATCCATGGCGGATTCCCAATCACGATATCAAAACCTCCGTCTTCCATAATTTCCTTAAATTCTTCACTCCAATCAAAAACATTTATACGTATCCGTTCTTCATCGTCCATTAAATTCAATTCTGTCTGCTCATAAAAATCTGGATTAATGAGAGAGTTGCCGCATTTGATATTGCTTGCAAGATCGGGCAATGCCCGTTCGCGGAACATTTTAAATTGCGTGCTAATAGTTTGGTCGGTTTCTCCTTCCAAGACTTTTAACAAAAGAGAAAGTTTGGTTACTTCAACGGCTTGAGGGTCAATGTCAACACCGTAAATATTGTTCAGCAAAATTCTTTTGCGCTCCGCTGTAGTAAGCTTCCAATCGCCGTTGGAGGATTCATAAATAGCCCCATCTCCCGGCCTCTTCCCCGAAGGGGAAGAGGAGTTTAAATAATATTGTAAATGCCAATCTAACAAACACTGATAAGCACCAAGGAGGAAAGAACCGCTTCCGCATGCGGGATCTAAAATTTTTAGTTTGCTTACTTGTTTAGGCGAGTTGTCAATCAATAACTTACCTAGCGTATTCTTGACGATGTAATCAACAATATAAGTCGGAGTGTAATAAACTCCTCCGGCTTTTTTTACTTCCGGTTTTTCTTCAATCTTTGCTTGATGACCTGCAGTAAGACGAATTACTTTTCCTAGAAATTGCTCGTAAACATGTCCAAGTATATCAGCAGGCAAAACAGAAAACTCGTAAGGGCTTTCCGGGTAATATAAGTTTTTGATGATCTCTTTAAGAACTTTGTCATCAATAGAAAGTTTTGTTGTTAATTCATCAGGTGCTTCGGGTCTCTCTTTTTCTTTTTCAAAATGAAAAAGACCGGAGTTGTATTTTTCATCTGCACGAGTAAAGATTTGCAGTAAGCGAACATAAACATTTACCCCGTTCTGCAGATTCATTAACTGTCCGTATTCTTCAATACCACGGTCTTCGCAAATGCGAAGGAAAATTATCCTATCAATAGTTTTTTGAACTGAAAAATTCAGTTCGCGGTTTGAAAGGGAGGAGTTTCGCTGAGCGATGTTTTTTGCTAAGGAATCACGCCAGTGTTCAATCTCTTTAAGAAAAGCATCGTCAACTTCGGTGGTTCCGCGCTTTCCTTTGTTGGTTGCTGCAAATTTATCAAACGAACCTTTTAGTACGGCATCTTTGGAAAATATAAAAGCAAGCTCATCCCATTTTTCGATGTAATCCTTACAATTGTAAAAGTTAATGCGAGCAGTAGAAGGTTTATCATTTATTTTCGGAAGGATGCGGCAATCGTAAATTGCAAGTTCTTCAAAGTCAGTTAAAATGCTAAGCGGAAGTTTAGCAGACCAGGCGTAACGGCGTAACTGATAAGCTGGATGGATATCCACATTTAACTTTACACTTGGCTTTTTTGCTTCAACAAAAAATTTTCTTGTTCCTCCGATACGAAAAAGGTAATCTGGTGCTTCGGTCGTGTCGGCAGTCTTTTGAGAGTATTCATGTACAACGTCTTTGTAAGCTTCGGCGTAACCTTGTTTGTTAGAAACGTCCCATCCAAGCGCTTCAAAAAATGGGTCTATAAATTCGCGGCGCGTTTGTGTTTCGTTGTACACGCTGGATTTATAAGACTCAAAATTTCTGTCAAATCGTTCGACTAGATCAATGATAGATTGAGGGGCGGGCATCAGTAAACCTTGTAATTTTTGTATTCTACTTAAAGATTTAGTTGATGAATTTCAACATGAGTTTTTATAAAATATTTTGAAATTTTTCGCTTGACCCTTACGTCTTATCTATCGTATATTTACGATGAACGATAAAGGACGATCATGGGAAAATCTAAACCCGAGGAATTTACGCCCGAAGAAATAGAAATTGCCGATATCTCTAAAGCACTCTCACACCCTGCAAGAATTAAAATCTTAAAGATACTTGCTGAAAAAAATGCTTGTATCTGCGGAGATATTGTTGATCTTCTTCCGCTGGCACAAGCTACCGTTTCTCAACACTTGAAAGAACTTAAACGCGTTGGGCTTATTCAAGGAGATATAGACGGACCGAAAGTTTGTTATTGCGTAAATACCAATTCGTTAGATAATGCGGCTAAAAAATTTCAAAAACTATTTAAGCATTTTAATTAGGAGTTAATCATGCAAAACGAAAATGAAATAAAAGAAATGGTTAAAGAGAAATACGGAGAGATTGCGAAACAATCTACGCATGGTTGTGGATGCGGATGCGGTACAAATAATAAAATTGTAGGTTATACTGTAATGCAGGATGAATATGATCATCTTGACGGATATGTTGCCGATGCGGATCTTGGTTTGGGCTGCGGACTGCCGACAGAATTTGCAGGAATAAAAAAGGGCGATGTTGTAGTTGATCTTGGCAGCGGTGCCGGTAACGATGTTTTTGTTGCACGTGCTCTTGTCGGTGATGAAGGAAAAGTAATCGGAATTGATATGACACAAGAAATGATTGATAAAGCAAACCGTAATAATCAAAAGCTCGGCTATAAAAATGTTGATTTCTATCTCGGTGAAATTGAAGCCATGCCTCTCGAAAATTCTGTTGCCGATGTTGTAGTTAGTAATTGTGTGTTAAATCTTGTTCCAAATAAACAAAACGCATTTATAGAAATTTACAGGATCTTAAAAACGGACGGTCATTTTTGTGTCTCCGACATAGTGCTAAAAGGTGAACTACCGGCTAATTTGAAAAAATCTGCAATGATGTATGCCGGTTGTGTCGCCGGTGCGATTCAGCACGATGAATATCTAAGAATAATTAAAGATACCGGTTTCAAGAATGTTGAAATCAAAAAAACAAAAGTGATTGATTTGCCGGACGAAATCTTAAAAGATTATTTACCAGAAGCAGAGTTAAAGCAATACCGCGAAAGCAAAGTTGGGATTTTTAGTATAACTGTAACAGCATCAAAATAATTTCTGTGTCTCTCTGTGATTTCTCTGTATAACTCTGTGTAATGTTTTTCTTTCACAGAGAACACTGAGAAGACACGGAGTTCCACAAAGAAAAGAAAGTGAAAAATGAAAATTTTAATTTTGTGTACAGGCAACTCATGCCGCAGTCAAATGGCGGAAGGGATTTTGAAATCGCTCGAATCTTCTCTCGAAGTTTTTTCGGCCGGGACAGATCCCGCACCGCGAGTGAATCCGTATGCGATCAAAGTGATGGACGAAATCGGGATAAATATCAGCAAAGGGTCTTCTAAAAATGTTGAACAATTTATTAATTACTCCTTCGATTATGTAATCACTGTTTGTGGCAATGCAAAAGAAACTTGTCCCGTGTTTACAGGAAATGTTAAGAACAAAATCCATATTGGTTTTGATGACCCCGCAGATGCAGCAGGAACAGACGAAGAAGTTCTTCCGGTTTACCGCCGTGTACGTGATGAAATAGCGGAAGAGTTCACTGCATTCTATCAAAAAATAATTAGAGAATTGAAATGACAACTCTTACGAAAAAACTTTCATTCCTTGATCGCTATTTAACTCTATGGATTTTTCTTGCAATGTTCATTGGTGTTTTTTCCGGTTATCTGTTTCCGGGAATTGTAAATTTCTGGAATTCATTTCAGAGCGGCACGACAAACATTCCAATTGCAATAGGTTTGATTTTGATGATGTATCCTCCGCTTGCAAAAGTTAAGTACGAAGAACTCGGGGATGTATTTAAAAATATAAAAGTATTATCACTTTCACTTGTACAGAATTGGATCATCGGACCGGTACTGATGTTCTTACTCGCAATTCTTTTTCTCCAGGACTATCCGGAATACATGGCCGGGTTGATTTTAATCGGTCTCGCGAGATGTATTGCGATGGTAATTGTCTGGAACGAACTTGCAAAAGGTGATACTGAATATGCTGCGGGACTTGTAGCATTCAACTCAATTTTTCAAGTGCTCTTTTTCTCAATTTACGCCTATGTATTCTTAACAGTTTTACCTAACTGGCTCGGTTTACAATCATTTAAAGTTGATATAACAATCGGACAAATTGCGGAAAGTGTTTTTATTTATCTCGGAATTCCTTTCATAGCCGGAATAATAACACGCTTCACATTGATTAAATTTAAAAATAAAGAATGGTATCAGACTAAATTCATTCCGAAGATTTCTCCAATTACACTTATTGCCCTGCTATTCACAATCGTTGTAATGTTCTCACTAAAAGGTGAATACATAGTAAAAATTCCGCTCGATGTTGTGCGGATTGCAATTCCGCTTCTATTCTATTTTGTGATAATGTTTCTTGTTTCGTTTTATATGGGAAGAAAGATCGGTGCGGATTATTCCAAGACAGCAACGCTTTCCTTTACCGCCGCAAGTAATAATTTTGAGTTAGCAATAGCAGTAGCTATAGCAGTTTTCGGAATCAACAGCGGTGAAGCATTCGCAGCGGTTATTGGTCCGTTGGTTGAAGTTCCCGTTCTAATAAGTCTAGTGAATGTTTCACTCTGGTTTCAGAAAAAATATTTTATCTAAATACTATCTACTAAATACTCTTTCTTGTCAGCAACTTTCCATATATAACTTTAAATTTACCCCGTCAATTTTTATCAACATTTTAGAAAGCGGTAGAAAATGAAATTTCAAGAAGTGTTTTACAACAAATTCGACAGACAGATCACAACATGGATGGCTAAAAATGCTATTAAATATTTACGAATCAGTCTGGGAATAATATTTTTCTGGTTCGGGTTTTTAAAATTTTTCCATGGCGTAAGTTCTGCAGAGACAATAGCTACAAAAACCATTTCTGTTTTAACATTTGGTTTAATAGAGCCGTCCGTATCAATTATTATCTTGGCAGCGTGGGAAACTATGATTGGACTCGGATTGCTTTTTAACAAATTTCTCCGCGAAACACTGTTTCTATTATTTCTTCAGATGCTTGGAACAATTACACCGTTATTTTTCTTTCCAGCCGAAACTTTTAAGATATTCCCGTTTGTACCAACGCTGGAAGGTCAATACATAATAAAAAATTTGATATTGATCAGTGCAGGTTTAGCAATCGGCGCAACCGTACGGGGAGGTAAAATTATTTCTGAGGCGAGAAGTTAGAGGTGAGAAAAGGAATATCCTTTGTGAAAAGTGAGTGAATTAAACAAGTTTTTATGATAAATTATAGTAGAGTTAATAGGAAATAAGCAATGGGATATACAATCATAAATGAAAATTGCCTTGAGGTTTTTAGAAAGAAGAAGACCAAAACCGTAATAGATCTAACATTCTTAGACCCACCGTTTAATCAAGGAAAAGATTATTCCTACCATGAAGATTTGATGGAGAATGAAGATTATTGGGCAATGATGAAAGAAGTTTGCCAAAACACATATGAACTTACTTCACAAGGCGGGGCAATTTATTTTATGCAACGAGAAAAAAATACAGAGTTTGTTCTAAAATGTTTACGTGAGACGAATTGGTCTTTTCAAAATTTGATTATCTGGAAGAAAAAAACATCTGCGGTTCCCAGCAGCAATCGCTATGGTAAACAATATCAAATTATTGCTTTTGCGACAAAAGGAGAAAGACCAAGAATATTTAATAAACTTAGGATTTCACCACCTCTGCCATCAAATTATAAATATGAAAGAGAAACAGGAATGTTCGTTACGGATGTTTGGGATGATATTCGCGAACTTACGTCAGGTTACTTTGCTGGAAATGAAGCGCTACGAGATAAAAATGGGGATAGAATTCATAAGCAACAATCACCTATAGCGTTATTGCTGAGAATAATATTAAGCTCTTCGAAAGTAGGTGATACAATTTTTGACCCATTTGCTGGAACCGGTACCACACTTGCGGTTGCTCTACAACTTCAAAGGAATTCTATTGGTATTGAAATAGACCCCAAGAATGTTGAACACATCAAAAAGAGATTGCAGACAATTAGCGAAAGCGACCTAGTTGATAAATTTTATGCTGAATATATTCATACGGAGAATTTGTCGAAAATATGGGGAGACTCTTTCGATCATTTTGAAAAACAAAGTGCTAAACTAACTCTATTTGGTAATTAATGAATTCAATCTATCATTTCTTTAAGGAAATATATTTAAGCAAAAAATATTTTTTAAGCACAAAGAGCTTAGAACAATTTCCCTTTCCGCAACATCTTCTTTCATGCGTTAACAAAGGAAAATTTCCAGACTTAGCAATTAAATTGAATAAAGACCGGAAAATATTTACAGGCGGTGAGCTGATAGAACTGAAAGACAGCGAAAGTTATTCAGTATCTTCTTTTAATTCGACCATTCCGAGTGGTGTAAAAGAAATCTCTAAAATAATTGGAACTGGAAATAGTAAAATTAAGAAACAAATGGAAGAAGCCGGAGATTCAGTCTTATCATTACTAAAACGAGATGTTTTTTATTTAGTTCGTGGTCGAAAGTCAGATTCAATGAAAGTTGTTTTAGTTCATGGAAGTTTTTTTGAAACAGTGAAAACTACCGATTTAATAAGTAAATCTTTTTCTCAAGTCCTGAATGAGAGAATCAAGCAAAGCGGAATAATTGTTGCTACGGAGATAAAAGAATTGCTCTCGGATGTTTTTTCTAAGCAAGAAAATTTCAGTCGTGTTAGAGAAGTTGAAAAAGCATCTGTTAAGTTAAGATTTAGAATAATGACAGAAGTAAAAGCAGAGGGTAATATTTTGAATAACGAAAAATATCCTCAAATATTAGATGACACTCTAAGTTTTATACTTCCGAAGCATGTAGAGAAGGATACCATTGTAATAGAAGAAAAACTGAAGAAAGTATTTTCCAATAAAGAACTTCTAAAATTCAAAGTTTTTGATATCAAACATCATTTCAACGGATACTTCAGAGTTTATCAAACCAAATTGAAATAGCAGATAAATAATGTGTTAAAAAAACATTCAACAGTGTCCATCCAAACAACCAAACAATCAAACAATCAAATCCGTTTTTATTTTTCCTTTCAGCAAATTTCAAAATATAGTTTTAACTTATAGACGCAAATTCAATTATTAGTCAAACTACAACTAAAGGCAGGTTGCAAATGGCTGAAATTACAGAAGTAAAAAAATCAATGTTCCGCTCCTTTTCAAAAAATTTCTGGACAGTAATAGTAATGGAATTTTTCGAACGCGGTTCTTATTATGGAATGATGAGCATTCTATCTGTGTATATGGTTGACCAGCTAAATTATAGTAAAGAAAGTGTCGGCGTTATTAAGAGTACTATTCAGCCGCTTCTTTATATTCTGCCCATATTAGCCGGAGCCATTGGCGATAGATTCGGTTATAAAAAAACCCTCACATTTGCATTTATCTTTTTAGGGCTTGGATACTTTCTTACAAGTCAAACCACAGAATATTCAATGGTTTTTGCTAGTTTAGTAATAATGGGCATTGGCGCCGGCGCATTTAAACCAATGATCTCCGGTACAATTGCGCGCGAGACAAATCAATCTAACAGCACAATCGGATTCGGAATTTTTTACTGGTCAATTAACTTGGGCGCGTTTTTATTCCCATTAATTCTTGTTCCTTATATTAAGAACGCATTCGGTTGGCAATATGTAATGCTTGCTTCTGCAATCGGAACAACTGCAATGCTTATCCCAACTTTATTTATCTATAAAGAACCGAAAAAACCCGCAAGCACCAAAAACTTTGCCGAAGTTCTTAAAGGGATGATAATGGTGTTATCCGATGTTCGGTTTATTGCTTTAATAGTTATCTATTCAGGTTTTTGGATTCTCTATTTTCAAATGTTCGATTCCGTTTTGTGGTATGTTCAAAAATATGTTGATGCAACTTCGCTCAATAACGGGGTGAACGGACTTTTTGCATCGGTCGGTATAAATCTCAACTGGAAATTTGATATTGAGCATGTTACAGTTATCAACGCCGGTACAATTATCCTTTTGCAAATTGTTGTTTCCAATATCGTGAAAAATACTAAAGCTCTCCCCACAATGATTGTCGGTATTACAATGGGAACAATAGGCATGGCAGTTCTTGCTATCTCTGCCAACATCTGGGTATTCATGATAGGAATTATCATATTTTCAATTGGTGAAATGACAGCTCATCCTAAGTTCATCAGTTACGTTGGTTTAATTGCACCGGAAGATAAGAAAGCTCTTTATCTGGGGTATGCTTTCTTGTATGGCGTTCTTGGCAGTGGTATCGGCGGAATTTTAGGCGCTAATTTATACGTGCACTTTGTTGATAATTTAAACCAGCCGGGCACGCTTTGGCTTGTTTTCAGTATGATCGGTGTAGTTACTATTATTGGTCTAATTCTTTATAATAAATTTCTTGCACCAAAAACTGTAGATGCCTAAAAATCATGAATAAATTATTCTCAAAAATATTTTTTATCTCTTACCTCTTGCTTCTAGCTTCTTGCCTGGTTGCTCAGCAAGAAAATGTTCCGCTCGATCATCAAGTTTATACTTTTCTTAAAGAGATGAAGGTTAAAAACCTACAGATAAATATTCACGACGACAATCCGAATATGTCGCGTGCAGAGATAAGGAAAAATCTTGAACGTATTGATTCTTTATCGAATGAGCTAAGTTCTACAGAAAATAAATTGCTTAAGAAATTCCAGAATGAATTTTACGATGATCTTGCAGACAGCACAAATACATATCAAATTTTTGGCGATCAAGTCGGGTTTTCGAAAAGCGAGAGTGATTTTCTCTCCGATAAGATCAGATATGTTTATGCATACCGTGGCGAAGGTGTTAATTATTTTTTAAATGTAATGGGAAGAATTATGTACGGTCAAAATTTTAAGCCGTATAAAAATAATTCATGGCTTTATGATATTGGCTTTCGTTTTAGAGGAACACTTTTTGAAAAGCTTGGTTATAGTCTAACAGTTCAAAAGGGCGGAGTAAGCGGTTCGCAAGATTTTGCGCCAACACTTGATCCGCGCCTTAAATATAATTTCAAATATGTTGAAAATATTGAGAACATCAGCAATTATGATTTTACTGAAGGTTACTTGCGGTATTGCACCGAACCCGTTAAAGATATGACGCTTGCATTACAAATTGGGCGGGAAAAAATAAAATTCGGTTATGGTTACGAAAGTAAACTTGTTTTATCGGGCGATCATCCCTTGCTCGATTTTTTCAAAATAAATTTTTACTATGGAATTTTTAGTTTTACTTCTCTGCATGCTTCAACTGTCGGCGAGTTTAATGCAGACCGTTCTCAAAATTTTACAAAGCTAATTGCCTTGAACCGCTTCAAACTTCATTTCAAAGATCTTTTTGATTTTGGACTTGGCGAAAATGTAATCTACTCCGGAAGGGGAATTGACTTAGCTTACTTAAATCCTTTTGCGTTTTATAAATTTGAAGAGATGTCTCTGCAGGATAGAGACAACGGAGCGCTCTGGCTGGATCTGCAGACAAATTGTTTTAAGAATATAGAATTTCAGGTAACATATTTTCTTGATGATAATCCGTTGGGCAATCTGCAAGACTTTTCTAATTACATAAATAAAACCGGTTATCAAATAGGAGCGTTTTGGTATTCACCGTTTTCTATAAGCGATCTTTCCTTTGTTTTCGAATACACGCGCATCCGTCCGTATGTTTATTCACATATAAATCCTAAAAATTCTTATACGTCTTGGAATCAAATTCTCGGTCATCATATCGGTCCTAACTCAGACGAAATATTTTTACAAGCCGCTTATAATTTTAACGAGAAGCTGAGATTTAATTTTGATTACCAATACATTCGTAACGGACAAAATATTTACGACTCACAAGGGCAGTTGGTTTTTAATGCCGGCGGAGATGCTTTTGTTACTCATCGGGATATTGTTGATCCTATGCGGATTGAATTTTTAGACGGCGAAAGAATTAATCAGAATATTTTTACTTTTAGTGTTAGATATGAACCGTTCCGCAATTTTATTTTTGATTTATTTATCCGCGAGACGATGAGCAAAAACATTACGCGCGATATTACTAATAACTCTAGTTACGGTTATTTACGGTTGATGTTCGAGTTGTAGCCCACCCGTCTTCCCCAAAGGGGAGGTGAAATTTTTAATTTATTTAATTGTGTGTTTATAAAGACTAATCATCATACTAGTTAATATTTAATTGTTATTTAAAAAACCCTTCCCTTTGGGAAGGGTAGGGATGGGCCATCACTTAATAAATGTTGCAATCTCATCAAGACTTTTTAGCTGCAATGTTTCTTGATCGGCGTATTTCTTTGGTGTGATATCCCAGTAAGAAAGTTTTAATGTTTCGTCTATTGTTCTGCTAAGAATTTTTGCATAGGCGGGATTCACATCCACAAGCGAGCCATCCATTCTGCAAAGAGCCAGCCCGATAGGAGAGGAGTTAAAAAGCAGCCGGTTGTACTCATAACTCTTTTGTAATTTCTCTTTAACTTGTTTTAGATCTTCCAATTTACTTAACAGTGCTTTCCGTTCTTGCTCGGATTCTTGCAGTAGTTGTTCTGTGCTCATAATTTTTCCTTTGCGTTCGTTGGGTCTTCTTTGCGAACGTTGCGAGACGTCTTTTTCTCGCAAAGCACGCCAAGAACCGCTAAGTTCGCTACGAATTTTTTCGTTGCGTTTTCTTTGCGAACGTTGCGAGACATTTTTTCTCACAAAGCCCGTGAAGCCCGCTACAAATTCAATCTATTGACAATTCTAACTATTCCTTCTTTAAGCAGAGATACGTTGAAGTTGATTAACAATCCTAATCTTAATCCGCTTAGTTTTAAGTAAGTCAGGAGTACTTTTTTATGAACATCAAGAATTGCCTCAATTGATTTTAGTTCAACGATCACTTTGTTTTCAACAATGAGGTCTGCTCTAAAACCTATTTCCATTTTTATACTTTCGTACATTAACGGAATCCCGACTTGTCGTTTTACTGATAAACCAATTTTTCCCAATTCAAATGCAAGTAATTCTTCATACACAGACTCCAACAGTCCCGGACCGACTTCTTTATGAATTTTGAAAGCGGAGTCCAATATTAATTTAGCAATTTCATTTTCATGCATAAAATTTTCCTTTGCGTTCGTTGGGTCTTCGTTGCGCACGTGACGAGACGTCTTTTTCTCGCAAAGCCCGCTAAGAACCGCAATGCTCGCTACGAATTTTTCCTTTGCGTTCGTTGCGTCTTCTTTGCGCACGTGACGAGACGTCTTTTTCTCGCAAAGCCCGCGAAGAACCGCAATGCTCGCTACGAATTTTTCCTTTGCGTTCGTTGCGTCTTCTATGCGAACGTTGCGAGACGTCTTTTTCTCGCAAAGCCCGCTAAGATCCACCAAGTTCGCTACGTATTCTTTCCTTATTGAGCGAGTGGTAAAGTAAAAATAAACTTACTACCTTTACCCGGCTCGCTTTCAACTTTGATTGTTCCGCCGTTCTTTTCTACAAATTCTTTACACAAGATTAATCCTAATCCTGTGCCGGCTTCACTTTCTGTCCCCGAAGTAGAATGAGTGGCATCAAGCTTAAATAAATTATTTCTAACAGATTCATTCATACCAACTCCGGTATCGGAAACTGTGATTTCCGCAATTCCATTTTTTTGAACTGCATTAATGGAAATCAATCCGCCTTTATTAGTAAACTTGATTGCATTTGTTATTAGGTTTCTGATAATTGAATTAAGCATATCTTCATCGGCATAAGCCGAAAGGTTATCTGTTAAAGTGTGTTCGATTCGTATCTGTTTTCTTTCGGCGGAAGCTTTAAGTAATTCTATATTGTCGCGAACAATATTATGAATATTAAGTTTTTGAGAATTGAATTCAATATGACCGGTTTGAGAACGCGACCATTGTAATAAGTTCTGCAGCAGATTATGAGAAAGATCGGCAGATTTTTTCATCTCTTCGATATAATATTTTCTTTCTTCATCGCTTAGTTCAGCATAATCGGAAAGCAGAAGATCCGAAAAACCTAAAATTGTAACAAAAGGATTTCTCAAATCATGTGCTATAATAGAGAAGTATTTATCTTTTGTTGCGTTCAACTGCTTTAACTCTTCAGTATATTTTTTAACTGCATCGGAATTTCTTTTTCTTTCAATTACTTGTGCAATTTGTTCGGAAACGAAAGTAAGAATTTGTTCTTCTTCTTCACCGTAAGCTTTTTCATTTTCGTAATCTTGAACAACAATAACGCCAATCGTTTTACCGCCAAGTTTTAAGGGAACACCCAGCCAAATTGCAGAAGGTTCTCCGATCAATTCTGTCTCACCGGTTTTTCTAAGTTCTAAATCTATTTGCGGAGTAATGAGACAAGCTTCGCCTTTAAGTAAGATATATTCGGTTAAACCTTTACCGGGTTTTTTGGGCTGCTGCGGAGGATCGAACTCATCAACAAAATAGGGGAATGAAATGATATCGGCTTTTTCATCGTAGAGAGCAATATAAATATTTTTCACAGACATCAACTTTGCTATTTCTTCATGTATTCTCTTATATAATATATTCATGTTGGATGCGGTGTAAGCTGCCTCGGAAATTTCATAAAGGGCTTGCCGAATCTTTTCCGATCTTATTCTCTCGGTAAAATCGCGCATTGTTGCCTGTATAATTTTCTTACCGCCGATGGAAATTGCCTTAAGAGAAATTTCACAATCAATCAATGATCCATCCGGTCTTTTATGCTGCCAATAGAAACGCTGAGGTTCTCCATTGAAAGCTTTACCAATTTTATCAGTAGCAGATTCATAAGAATTCCGCCCGTCCGGCTGAACTTCCGGAGAAAAATCTGACGGAGGATGACCGATTACAAAACTCCGATCACATCTAAATATATCTAACACGGTTTGATTACAGTCTATTATTATTTCTTCGGAAGTGAAGAACATTCCATCGTCTGAACCTTCAAAGAGCGAGCGGTATAACTGTTCGCTCTCTTTAACATACTCTTGACTTTGCTTAATTTGAGTTATGTCTCGTGAGATTCCGAAGGTTCCAATTATTTTTCCCGCTGAATCGTAAAGAGGCATTTTGGTCGCTGAAATCCAGGCAATACTTTCGTCTTTCAATATTAGTTTTTCTTCTTTCCCTATTATTGGTTTTCCAGTTTTAATAATTAACTGCTCATCGTTGAATGAACTTGTTGCGCTTGAAGTGTCAACAAAGTCAAAATCTGATTTTCCAATTAGCTGTTCTGGAGTTAAACCGTATTTTTTTGCTTTCGCATTGTTCACTTTAATAAAGCGACTGTTAATATCTTTGAAATAAATACTATCGGGAATGTTATCTAAGAGCGTTACCAACAAATTTTGCTGTGATAAAAGATTTTCAATTGCTTGTTTATGTTCTGTAAGATCCTCAACCAGTGCAATAAAATATTTTACATTGCCTTTTATATTATCAACTTGAGATACGGTTAATTTTCCATGTTTGATTTTTCCTTCTTTTGTAATGTATCTTTTTTCAATCTGATAACTTTTACGTTTTCCGGAAACGACCTCGTTGAATAATTTTTGATCGGTCTTAAAATCGTGAGGGTGAGTTATATCTTTGACTGTTAAATTTAGGAGTTCCTTTTCAGAATAACCGAGCATTTTAACGATTGTCGAATTAACACGTAAAAATTTACCTTTGAAACTTCCTAATACAATTCCAAAACCTGCGTTTTCGAAAATGGCTTGAAAAAAAGCGCAGTTCTCATCTATGTTTTTTACAGCAGGAGATTTCGGAAGCGGCTTCTTGCTGGATTTATTTTCTTTCTTTTGCTTACTAGTATTCTTTAATTTTTCAGTTTTCTCTTTCATAATTGTACCCTTGAATATTCTATTCATTCGTGCGTAATCCTAATTGAATATAAAAAAATAATCGGATAAAATTTAATGCAAACTTATTAAAAATGGACAATGAGTTCACTAAACTTTGAATTTTATTTATACAGAGTGTGAATAATAAATCGTTTTTGGTGTGCAATGAAAATATTTGCGTTTATAGCTTACTTAAGCGCTGCATTCTGGCAATTACGAAGTTTTATAAAAGTCTGCCAGGTTGTTTAACTTAATAAGTCACCTTACGCAAGAATTAAAGTAAGGATATTTTCTCTGTGGTTCTCTGTGCATGCTCGGTGTTTCTCTCTGTTATTTGTTGGTCTTTATTACACATAGTGCCACCGAGAAGTCACAGAGTTACACAGAGATAAAACTTGCGTAAAGTGCTTTAATAATATCGAACTTTTGATACTGTGGTAATTCTATTCTACTACCTTAAATATCTCTGCGCGTGCGCCTGCAATCTTTAACAGTAAATCTGTATTCAGTTTTATCTCTTCACCGCTATTAAGGTTAAGAAGTTTCGATTTTTCCGGGATCAAATTTTTCATCCTTCCCAAATCAACATTAGATACAGAAATATTATTATTTACAACCACAATAATTTTTTCACCGGCGAGTGTTCGGAAGTAAACATATACATCATTTACAGGCGGAAAGTGAGTAAGTTTTCCTTCAGCAATTGCAGGATATTTTTTACGAAGATGAATCAAATCCTTTAAAAAATTATAAATATCATTTTCTTCTTTAGTTCTTCCTTCGGGTGTGAATGCATTTCGTTTGTCGTTTGGAAATCCGCCGGGGTATGGAGCGCGTAATTTTCCATGATCATCTGTGCCGACAATACCTATTTCTGATCCGTAAAAAATTTGCGGTATGCCTCTTGTTGTTAAAAGAATGGTATAAACAATCTTTGCTTTATCTAAATTTCCTTTTGCATAGTACATCACTCTTGCAAGATCGTGGTTGTCGGCAAAGGTTACAAGGTTGTTCGGATTTTTGTAGATATAATCTTTAGCCAAAACATTAAAAATATTGTACAGATTATTTTTTCCTTGAAGGTAATTGATAAAAACATCACGCAGAGCAAAATCAGTTATAGCAGGCAGATAAGTATTAAATGATCGCGGCAGGAAAGTATCTTTTTGGTAACCGGCAAGAAAATCTGTCTCGCCCGTCCAAACTTCTCCAACAATATTTATATTCGTATATTCATTCAGAATAACTTTTCCCCAGTGCGCCATAAACTTTTGATTGTTGTACGGATAAGTATCTTCACGAATACCATCAAGACCGGAATATTCGATCCACCAAATTGTGTTTTGAATTATGTAATCAGCAACAAAAGTATTTTCTTGATTCAAATCCGGCATTGAATTCACAAACCATCCCTGTTCTACATTTTTAATTGTAGAACTATCCGCATGAATATCTGTAAAGATCATTTTGCTGTGATCGGCATTAAGATGATTTTCTTTTGTTCCGTTTGTCCATTTTGGTGTAGGTGGATTTTTCATCCAAACATGATCATCACTAAAATGATTTGAAACGTGATCAAGAATTATTTTCAATCCGCGCTCGTGTGCGTCTTCAACAAATTTTTTATAAAGTTCGTTTGTTCCAAAGCGGGGATCAATTTTATAAAAATCAGTTGCGGCATAACCATGATAAGAACGGAACGTATTATTTTCTGTAAGCGGTGTTGACCAGATCGCAGTAATTCCAAGATCATTTAAATAATCAAGTTTATTGATCATACCTTGAATATCTCCGCCTGCGCGGTTTTGTCCGGGAATTTTATTCATGTAATCCGAATAACCCGGAATAGAATCGTTAGTAATATCTCCGTTTGAAAAACGATCGGGCATAATCAAATAAATAACATCCTTGCTGGAAAATCCTTGGAATTGTTTTTTATCAGCTTTCCGTTTTAAAATAGGGAAGAGGGTTGAAGTCCTATCATTGCCGCGAGATAAAATAAGATTGTAATCTTTAGGAGTTACGCTGCTAGGAATTTCTATATCAATAAATGCATAGGAAGGATTTGCAGTTTTATTAACCTGTATAACTTTGATTCTGGGATCATCGAATCTTGCCGAAATGTTATTGAGGTTTTCGCCGTAAACCATTAATTGAATTTTGTTTGTCTTCATTCCAACCCACCAATTTGGCGGTTCAATTTTGTTAACAACAATTTTTTGAGCGGTAACATTAGTAGAAATTATTAAAGCGGCTATAATTAGAAAAATCTTTTTCATTTTTATCCTAAGCGGTTAAAGCATCGGTGTATTTATTCCAAAGACAAAATTATTTGTCCCAAGATAATTTAGTTTCCATGTAAATTCTAATAGGAAGGGAAATAACGCTTGCCCTATTCCAAAACCGATTTCATAGAACGGAGATTTAAATTCGTTGAACAGTGAACCGGCTCCGGTTGGAAATATTGATCTACTCTTTGGAGAAACTTCTAGCAGTACAGCATTGAAATGCATGCTTAAATTAATTTGTAAGTTTATTAGAAAAGAAAGATCAAACATTCTAAAAATCTCATCGTTAAAATTTTGTTCGATAGAAAGAGATAAAACCCGGTCTCCGTAAACCTCACCTATCCTTAAAGTTCTCATTGTATAGGATTGACTAACACTTTCAATGTTGCCCGGCAACGCGTACATCATTTGAAATGGAATCGGTCCATCAGAATAAATTCCATTCAGCACAAAGTTCATGTTTGCTGATTTGAATGTTGGTACAAAACCGCTTAGTGTTAGTTTGTATGATTGAAAATCGAGACCGCTGTTAAGCTTAGCGGTATTACTTATAAGCATTTTGCCTGAAAGAATAGCTGCAAACTTTCCCTGTGATGTTCTTCTTCTAAAATATCCGTCTTCAATATATTTTCGGAAGTCGAGTTGAAATCCGGCTGTAAAAGCGTTTATCCTTGTTTCATAAATTGTTTTATTGATATTGTATTTTTTATCTTTATTAAAAATTGAAAAGTCGGAATTGTTGTAAGCATTGTTGTCTATCCGGTTGAGTAATCCTAAAGACAAACGCAGCACAGGAAAAACTTCGCTCCATAGTTTTACAGAGAATCCTTTTGTGTAGTAGTAATCTTTGAAATCATATTTACCAAAAAGATTTGAAAGAGTAGAAGTGAGTTTACTATAACGTATTGATTCACCGAAAAGTTCTGTTAATTTTGTGAACGCATTTACGGTGATCGAGTTAGTTCTGTATTCACCCATAAAATAAGTTGAAGAAAAATCTGTTTTGAATCTTTGATCTGCGAATCCGTATGAAAGATCAATTCTGGAATTAAGTCTTTTATCTGCTTCTTGGGAAATACTTGCACCGAAATTTAATGTATGTCCTTCTATCGGGTTGAAAGAATAAAGTCCAAGCGGTCCCGTAACAGATAAATTATCGCTTACATTAATGCTGGCGGATAAAAACGAAAAATTATCCCAGAACGTTCTTGGAATAGCTTCAAGACTGTCTATTCTTTTGTAAGCTTCTAGTTCTTCGTTTGTGTTAGAGATCGTTTGTGTGGATTTCCAATAAGTGGAATCTTTCTTATCGGCATCGGTTAAAACTTTTACGATTGCCATTCCGAAATAGTCATCATCAATTTGCTGATTGATTTTATAATCATAAAAAATAGTGTTCAACTCAAAACCGAACTTAAATATGCCTATGAAATTTCCTTCGGCAAAAATTCTATAATCCACCGGCATGTAAATATTATCTTCATAAGGCGTGTACTGCTGAAAGATATTTACTCGGTCAAGAAGTCTTCCGGGATTAGCGGCGTCATTTAAGTTCACATCTATTTTAACCAGAGAAAATTGATCGTCCGTAATAAATATCTTTCCTACGAATCCCGGATCGGTTTTTTTGATCGGCTCAATGTGAATTTGGAAAACATTTTTGTTATCCATCGCAAGAGTGTCTTCAATAAGATAATCATAGTAATCAATTGCGTCATCGGAAATTGGGCTTGGCAGCGGACGATTGAAAAATTGTATATCATCGGTATAAAAGTTTTGAATTATTCTACCACCGGTGAGAATATTAACCGACGATGGCGTATTGGCACTTTGCTTCCTTGCAATAATTTCATCTTTGTAATTGTTCGGTTTCTTAAAATAACCTTTGCTTTCGTTTTCAATTATACCGCTGATCTTAAGTTTGCCCGTATCCTGCGCTCCAATAGATAAACTTGCGCTATTGTTCCTCGATGAAAAATCTTTGGTTGTCTTTACAAGTCCTTTTGTGTAAGCATGAAATTCGTATGTATTAAGTTTATTATTTCTTTCATGTTTGGAATTAATTGCCCTTCGAATTATTTCTAATGCGGGGTTTTCTCCGGGAAAGACGGTTATTTCCTGTAAATTGACTTGAACAGGTTCAAGTGAAAAGTTAATTGTTTTATTTGATATCATCGCAACTGTAATTGTATCTGATCTAAAACCAATGACGGAAGCGATTATTTTATAATTACCGCGGTTTAATCGTAATTCGAAATTCCCTTCATAATTTGCGGCTGTGCCTAATGTTGTTCCTGCAATACGAACGTTCGAGTAACTTAGGGGAGACGATGTGGGTTTGTCTGAAACTTTTCCTTTAAGAATGAACTGCTGAGAAAAAGCAACAGATGTTAATAGTGTAAAAAGAATCAAAACTTTTTTCATTTTGAAAATCCAATTTATGTTATGAAATTTAGACGCTTTTTCTTGTCATAAGTTTTTAATCTTTCCTATTAAGTTGAACAAAGATATAATATATACAACTCCCAATAAAGGTTGAAAAATGTATTGTTGTATGTAAAAGGAAGACTTAAGAGGGTGTGTGATAATTGTATAGCGAAATTTATTTCGTTCATAAATGCTGTGAAAATATTATTTTTTCCGCAATTAGCGAGATAAATCTCGCTTTATAATTAACATTTTCACACAAGCTCTTAAGAGTGGTTCTTGGGAATCCATCCCTTCGGGAAAAAACTTCAATATTCTCTGCGGACTTTGCGTATTCCGCGGCGGCGGATTGCGTTCTCTGCGTTAAATTTTTACAAGAGATAGTTTTTGGAACTACCCTTAAGTTAATAGTAGATTGTTCTATCGAACAAGGGAATTATTTATGAAAAGAGTGATTATTACTGGTGCAACCGGATTTTTAGGAAAAAGAATAGCGGAAGAATTGATCGCGCGCGGAGATGAAGTTACAATCTTTACTCGTTCTGTTAAAAATGCTAAACAAAAAATTTCTAATGCTTATGATTATGTTGAGTGGAATCCGGAATTGAATAATTGGTATCAGAAGCTGGAAGATAAAGATGCCGTAGTTCATCTTGCCGGAGAGAATGTAATGGCAAAACGGTGGAATGTAAAACATAAAAAAAATATTCTATCGAGCCGCATTGAGGGAACAAGATCATTAGTGAACGCAATCGGGCAATTGGAAAACAAACCAAAAGTTTTTATTTCAGCATCAGCGATTGGATTTTATGGAAATTCCGAAAATCCTGTAAATGAAAATTTAGAACCGGGAAGAGATTTTCTTGCGGAAGTTGTTAACGCATGGGAATCTGAAGCGAGCAAAGTTGAATCATGCGGAGTGCGTAGAGTCAGCATTAGAACCGGAATAGTTTTGGATACTAACGAAGGTGCGTTAGTACCAATGATAAATCAATTTAGATTTTTTGTCGGCGGACCAATTGGCAGCGGAAAACAATGGTTTCCATGGATTCATATAGATGATGTTGTTAAAATATTTTTGTTTGCAATTGATAATCAAAAAATTAGCGGAGCGTTAAATGCGGCATCACCTAATCCACTTCGTATGAAAGAGTTTTGTAAAACTCTGGGGAGAGTTATGCATAGACCATCGCTATTTAAAGTTCCGGCATTTATAATAAAAATTTTATTTGGCGAAGCAGCAGATGTTTTATTAAACGGGGCACAGGTAATTCCGGAAAAAACTATAAGAGCAGGTTATAAATTTAGATTTGAAACTGCAGAAGAAGCTTTAAAAAATCTATTGAAATAATAATTGACTTAACGCCTATACTATGTTCTGTCAGATTTATCATGGCCTATTGAGTAGGCATCAACTGAAGAACTACTTTTATTCTTTACTAAGTTTATTGCCCACGACTTTTAGAGGCTGTGTTATAATTGTATAGCGAAATTTATTTCGCTCATAAATGCTGTGAAAATATTATTTTTTCCGCAATTAGCGAGATAAATCTCGCTTTACAATTAATATTTTCACACACCATCTTTAAGTCGGGTAAATGTTGTGTTTGAAGCGAAATCAAAGAGAAAACCCGAAAGCAATTAATAACTGCTTCCGGGTTTATTTTTTCTCCGTCCAAATAGTTATTTACTTTACCAATTAACTACAGCGTGAGCGATAAGCCAAATCCCGTCTGTATCTGTAACTGAAACTGGAACATCAAACGTTGCAGTGTAAGTTGAAACCATCGGGTCAAAGTAATATGTGTTTCCATACTGACCGGGTGCAACAGTAGTTGGTTTTAAATCTCCAATATAAATATGTGCTTCTTGCATTGTCTTCCCGGAGAGCAGCGTATAGGTAACAGTAACAGTTGTTCCGCTTTTTGTTACTGTAAGTGTTCCAACCTTTGTTCCGTTTAAAGTGTTATTAAGTCCGGCACCTGCCCAAATATCATAGGTTGTGGTTCCATCGTTCTTAAAATTAATTGCCCAACCCCAACGGTTCTTTGTTAATTTTAATGAAGGAAGTCTTTCAGGATTAGATTTCGTATCAGTAGTGAAAACATAACCACCTTTTGCAAAAGCAGTTTCACTTCGGTCGAAAACTGGCGGGGGTGTATCAGTACAACACTGTATCGTGTAAGTAGTGTAATACCACCAACGGTTTCCAACTCCAGGAGTATCACCGCCGAATGCTGTCTCACCCTTTGTTCCACCAATACCATCACTAACAAGAACATCGCCATGAACAACAACATAAATCATATCACCGCATTTGTTAACCAGTGAGAGATCTATCAATGGAATAGTAAAAGTGCAAGTTGTTCCGCCAGTCGTTGTAATCTTGTACGGGAACTGACCCGGTATGGGTATGCCATTAGTGTTTTGTGGCATATTGGTTAAATCTGCACCAACCCACATCTTGATTTGTTCCGTTCCACTTTGAAAACCAAGTTCGGAATAAACCGTTACGTACAAGTTTGTATTGTCGTTGTAAATTGTAACACTTCCTGCATCAATTGTTTGACCTGCAAAGAAGTCAACGACTTTTGGTGTTCCGCAGGGTATAATGCCCGGTTCAACAATAGTTGGTCCACCATTGCCTGTTGGCATTGTCGGTGTCGGAGTAGGCGTAACCTTTGCAAGAGGACCAATTGCAGTATTATTACTTTCCGTAATAGGGTCATTAAGCATGTCGGAACATCCAACAGTAGTTAATAAAACAATTGCAAGAATTGATATTAGTTTTCTCATATTTCTCCTTTTGAGTTTATGTTTTGTAAATAATAGGAAAAATATGTGCCAATCAAGTGTGCAGATTTTAAGGTTATTAGAAGGGAATTCTATAGATAAAAACAGAGAGATTGTATAAAAGTAAGAAATTTTTTAATAGTGCCTCATTCTAAAAACTTACTCATACCAGGTATTAATATTCATTCTATACTTGGCAAAACCATAGTTAATCTTTTTAACAACTTCCCCAACTCCGTCTGTTATAGCTTGTCTTGAATAAAGTACTTGACCGCTTCCGTTGCCAAGGGTTTCCATGGATTCATATAGAAGATGTTGTTAAAATATTTTTGTTTGCGATTGATAATCAAAAAATTAGCGGAGCGTTAAATGCGTCATCACCTAATCCACTTCGTATGAAAGAGTTTTGTAAAACTCTGGGGAGAGTTATGCATAGACCATCGCTTTTTAAAGTTCCGGCATTCATAATTAAAATTTTATTTGGCGAAGCAGCAGAAGTTTTATTAAACGGGGCACAAGTCGTTCCGGAAAAAACTATTAAAGCGGGATATAATTTTAGATTTGAAACTGCTGAAGAAGCTCTAAAAAATCTTTTGAAATAAAAATCTTATTCATAATATGAAGTCGCTTTGAAGGGACGGGTTGACTGCTGACCGCTTCCAAAAATAGGTGTTGTTAAGGATGCGTTAGCCGGGCGATATTCAACTTCTCCGTTTCCGCTCATCTGAACCTGACCGCCTGCCGCAAGACTTCCATGGAGGGTTCCGTTGCCGCTCATCTGTATATTTGCAAGTGATAGATATTGACCGTACATGTCGCTGTTCCCGCTCATCTGAATATTTCCAACTGTGTAAAGTGAGAATGTACTTTTGTTCGGATCTTGTGTTTGGAATGTGACGTTACCGCTCATCTGTGAATTACCCTTTACAACTATAATACCGTATCCGGTAACAGTTACATTACCGGACCAATTGAGGTTTCCGCCTACATAAACGATAGCTGGATTCTGTGCTGTCCCGAGCGTAACAGTTCCGCTGCTCTTATTGAAGTTGCCCGAAAAAGTTTGAGTTGCGATTGACTGATAGTCGTCCGGATTAAAAGTTGGAACTGGAACAGAAGAAACATGACTGGTCACCGGTAAATTATTTGGATTGAGATTCGGTTGAATTACTGGATTGCCGCTTTGCTGAAACTGATTCACGTAAGTGACAAAACCATCTATCTCTACGTTTCCACTTAATTGCATATTGCCGTTAGTGTGAACGTTTGCATTCCATGCAGGGTTTTCAGATTGGATTTCAGCATTGCCAGAAAGCTGAAGATCACCGCTAGAATAAACGGCGTAGCCGAATGCCGGCGGGGGTACTGCTCCTCCTGGTTTTTTCAAAAGTGAAAACATATTTTTGGTTTGGCCAAAATATGTTGCCGATACGCTTATTTTTACCATCGAATCCGGCGCAACTACCGTATCTTTCATTGTGTAGGTAACCTGTCCGTCAAAAAATGATTTACTCGCCGGTTGTGTAACTCGGTATGAAATGCTGTCAGCAAGTTGAGATGTTAACATTTCTATCATTGTGTTGCCGATATCGCGCACTTGAACCTCTGCATAGTACCCATACGAGGATTTTGATTGATCCAAAATAGTATTGCTCAGATTAGCATTTATTACAACAAAAATTGAAAGAGTACCCAAGACATATATTAAAACTGTTTTTCCCATTCTAATCTCCTACTTTAAATTCCTAGGTCTATATTCTTTTCTCCACTCAACAGGACTGTAATTAGTGCTTACGGAATCTGCTAATTCGCTTTTTACCAGAACGCGGATAGTTCGAATATTCGCTCGGTTGGTTGGATTCGTCAACGATGAATAAGAAAGTTTATTCAACAGAGAATCATAGTACTGTATATAAAATCTTGTAATCACCGAAGCAGTATTAATTGTTTGATTAACTTTTCGATACAACAATTTATCTTTAGGGTTTTTTGTGCTGCTCATTGCAGATGTGTTGCTCAAATAATAAGAAATTGTATCCATCGTCCCTGTGTTGTCATAATCGGAAGCATATTTGATCGAACTCGAATCTGCCTGAACAATTTTTGCTGAGGAAGCTTTGTATCCGATCTTATGAAAATCGTAATCAAGAATATTGGCTGCACTAATTGCATTGCGCTGATTGAACGTATTCTGATAATATTGAGTAGCGGATTCATTAATCCTCAAATTAAGCGCAAGAATAATTAGAATAATGTATGCGGCAATAACTATAGAACCAAGTAACTCTATTAGATCACTCATAACTTTTTATCAATAAGCTGTGGCATATTTTATTTTAAGTGTATCCTTCAGATAAGTATTCGTTACAAAGATGTTAATCCTTTTTGTAAATGTCTTTGCGGCACTTATCTGATCGGGATTCATTTTACTAACATAATTAACGTCCACTCGTGTATTAAAAATACTTAACACCGACATTGTATCGGCACGAGTATAGTTTTTGTAATCATCAACATCATTAAATTGTAATACTGACGTTTCTCCAGCATCGGGGCCAAGTGATGCAACAGCTGTAAGCGAACTAGGATTGGAAACCGAAGTTGTCCGTGTATTCTGATCAAATGATTTGGTTAGTATCTGATCTATTATAGATTGCCCGATACCAGACGCGGTAATATATGCTTCATTATACAAAACGGAATCTGTCTTTGAATTGAACGAGTTATAGATAGTAAGAGAAATGATTCCGAGTAAGACCATACCGCCAGCTAATAATATTAATTGACTTAAGCCCATAACTCCTTTTTCTTAATTATCATTAACCTTTTTGAGAAAATACGCAAAATTGGTAACTATATCTATACAATTTCTATGCTTAAATATAGTTGGTTTTTTATTCGAAAAAATAAAGATTTGTTTTAGAGTGCTGTCTCAAAATGTAACTTTGTTATATTCTAAGACAGTTTACCGGAGACCTAATTTCTTCGGGTTGAATACCCCGCTGCTTAGAGGGTGTGTGAAAATATTAATTGTAAAGCGAGATTCATCTCGCTAATTGCGGAAAAAATAATATTTTCACAGCATTTATGAGCGAAATAAATTTCGCTATACAATTATCATACACCCTCCTTACGGCGAGGAGTTTCATTTTGAGTTTTGTTTTTTTAGTGAGCGTTTATATAGAGGAAAAAATAGAGAGATTATTCGTACCAGTAAGAAATAGTTATTCTGGTTTTTGCAAAGCCGAAATTTACTGCCTTAATAATTTCTCCTATTCCGTCTTTTATTGCTTGTCTTGAAAAAAGTACTTGACCGCTTCCGTTGCCAACGGTGTTGCCTTCAGAAGGTGATGTAGTTATAGAAATTATTGCCCCAATTATTGTCGTGTGAATATGAACAATGTCGTCTGCAATTATTAGTCCTCTAAACGTACCCATGTTTTCATTTTTAATAACCGCATTTAAAGTGTTATTGTGAATAATTAGAATTCCAGTTCCATCAATGTTAGAAGAATTCCAAATACCTCCGGATGGAAGTTCGACATATGTAACGCCTTTCAAGGGAAAAATTAAAAAACTAGGATTAGTTGTATACTGACTTCCGTACGCTCCACTTTGAGCTAAACTTTTTAAAGTACCGGCGGGAAACCCTTTTGCTCTGCCGCCTAAGATGCTGTCGGGAGTATTTGGATATCCGCCTGAATAAGCTGCATCCTCGTTAAGAGTATTTGAGTTAGCAGGTTTTGCTACTGCATAATCAGTTCCTGAAAAAGTTCCGCCAATCTTTGAAGAGCCGTCTTGTGATATATCTTGTGTTGACCAAAGACCAAGTGTGCCCTGACCGGCAATTAAATTTCCGTTAAGATCATGATCTCTGCCGTCAACAGTTAAAGTACCGCTGGTTGAAACATTATTGTTAGCTGAAACAGCAGCTTTAACCGTAGTTGGTATAAAACCGCCGGATGGTATTTGAGCAAGCACTACAGAGGATTTTGTTTTACCTGAATAAATTCCGCGCACATCTATCTTTATAAAAGATTGTCCCGCGATAGTCGTGTCAATAACGCGGTAGTTAGCAGATCCGCCCAATACCGAAGAGATGTTTTGTGTTGTAGTTGCTCTATAAGAAGAAGAATCGGCGATCCTGGAAACAAGCATTAATGAAACGCTGTTTGCAATATTACGTACTGAAGTTTCCTTGAATACATCTACGGAATTTTGAGATGCAACGCCAACACTTTCGTTCATATTAATATTTACAATACCAAACAGTGTAATACTTCCAAGCACAAATATTAAAACTGCTTTTCCCATTTTAATTCCCTATAACAAATTTTTTGGTCTTATTATTGCTCGCCATTCCATCGGATTATAAAGATTGTTTATTGCATCCGGCAATTCTGTCTTAACATAAGTTCTCACTCCCCGTATCTTTGCTCTTTGAACTGAATTTGAAAGAGAGGAATAACTTAATTGATTACCGATCGAATCATAATAAACAATATTGAAACGGGTAATAATGGAAACAAGATTGGCTGACTGGCTGTTTATTCTTCTAAATAGTTGTCTATCGTTAGGATTAGTAGTTGAAGTCATTGCAGATACAGCACCTGTGTAATAATAAATTGTGTCAATCGTTCCATTATTATCAAAATCTGATCTGAACTTAACCGCATTTGAATCAGCTTGAGTTACTTTTTCTCCTGTTGCTGCGTAACCGGCTTTATATAAATCGTACTCAATTACTTGTGATACGGTAATAGCGCTTCTTTGATTGTAAGTACTTTGAAATATTTCTCTCGACGAATCAGAGATCTGCATGTTTAATGAAAGAGCGATCAGCATTACAAATCCGCCAATGATTGATGTGCCAAGTAATTCTAAAAGTTGTCCCATAAAAACCTAATAAGTAATAACGTGTTTAAGTTTTAGTGTATCTTGTAAATATGTATTTGTAACAAAGACATCAATTCTTTTAGTAAAAGTTTTAGATAAACTATTAAGATCCGGATTCATCTTGGCTGCATATTTAACATCAACACGAGTTCTAAAAACACCCATAACGCCCATAGTATCCAGGCGTACATAATTTTTGTAGTCATCGGCATCATTAAATTTAGTTACTAAATTTTCACCGCTATCAGTACCCAAAGAGCCGACATCCGTTAGAGAATCTGTTGATATAATAGCTTTAGTAACGGTCTTTTGGTCAAATGATCTAGTTTGAATTTCGTCAAGAATTGATTGTCCGATTCCCGTTCCGGTGATTAACGCTTGGTTATAAAAATCAAGTTCTGACTTGCTGCGGTAAGCGGAAAAAAAATTCAAGGATAATATGATAATAAGAATTAAGCTTCCTACAAGTAGTATTATTTGTTGTGTGCCCATGCGGTTATTTCTTAGATAATAAAATTCACTTGCTGAAAGAGATTAGCTTTTCTAAACCAATTTATTAGCTTAAAAAGTACTTTCCACAAAAGGATTATTCAAAAACTGTGCAAGTATGATAAAGCTGTTTTTAATCTAAATTAACACGAAAATAAGATTACCGGCTTAGAAGGCGGTAAGAATTTCCTGTATAAAAGCATTCTGTTAAAATTATTATATTGAGATCAGATATTAATTATATAAGCATAAAATGGATCCTATAAATCTTCTGATAGCAATTAATTTTTTTGTCTCTTTGAGCGCAAATTACTCCGGCGCAAAAAAGGGTTTGAAAACATCTATTACAAAAGTTATGGAGAGACCGTCAACATTTCTTCAAAAGGCACCGCCGAACGTTGCCGCGGTTATTCTAGTATTAACGATTTTATCAATATTCAAAATAGGGTCGCTTAAAGATAATTTTGAAATAGAATATCAGAATATTCGAATTATAGGATTAATTATGTTTCTAATTTTTTCCTGGTTTCAGGTGTGGGCTTACAAATCGCTTGGAAAGGATTATGCACAAGACATTGTTATTTTAAAAGAACACCGGCTTCACACAACAGGCATCTATAAATTTATTCGTCATCCGCAATATATAAGTCAGGTACTTTCAGATCTTGGCGCAGGACTTGCGCTATTAAGTTTTACAGTTGTTCCGATAGTAATTTTAATTGAGCTGCCTCTTTTTATAATGCGGGCTTCGGTTGAAGATAAACTGCTGCAAAAATATTTCGGTGAAAAGTTTACCGCATATAAAAAACAAAGCGGGTTTATTATTCCGTTCATCGGATAAGTTGTTATGAAAACCAAATTACTGCTGCTTCTAATCTTATTGACTGCCTCAATTACATTTTCGCAGCGCTTATATAAAATTTCAGTTCAAATTTCGGGAAGAGAAGAAACATTATCTTATGTTACTAAAGCAGGAATTGACTATGTGTCTGCGAAAGAATTATCGTCTCTTCTTGGTGTAACACATTTTTACAATGCCGAGGCAGCTAAAATTGAAATTAAGTTCAAAGATTATATTCTCAAGTTTACAGCAAAAAATCAATTTGTAATTCTCAACCGCAAAGCTGACGGGACACAATCAAATTTTCAAATTCCTATTTCTACATTACTTATAAAGGAAGATATATTTATTCCTTTAATCTATTGTGTTGATTATTTAAGTCATTGTTACGGTAAAAATATTTCTTTCGACAGCCGCGCAAAAAATTTAATTGTTACCGAAGAACCGTTTGCAACAGAGTCCATAGTCGCTGCAAAAAAATCCCAGGAAAAGGAAATTAAACCGTCAGATCAGGTAACTCCGGTTGAAAAAGTAAGCTCGAAGTATGATATATATTCAATTGAAGTTGAAGAAAAATCGAACGGAACATTGATCCGGCTTAAAGCGAGCCGCAAAATTAATATCCCCAAGCACTCGATCAACAACAATATTTTGTATCTGTTTATATCAGGAGCAACAATCGCACCTGATATTGCTAACTTAGTTAAACCGGCTGGACTGGTTCAACGGGTCAAAAAAACAGTAATCACTTCAAAGAATAATCAACTGGAAATAGCTCTAAACGATGGATATTCCACAACAGAAGCGTTACAAGATTTAGATAACTATGATATACTTATCACAATACACAATAAACTTTTTGATTCTACACTATTAAATGTTGATGATGCAAAATCTAAATGGCTTTTTGATTCTGTTGTAATTGATGCCGGACACGGCGGAAAAGATCCCGGAGCTATTGGTGTAACTGGCGTTAAAGAAAAAAACGTAAATCTTGCAGTGGCTCTAAATCTTGGAAAATTAATAGAAAAAAATCTTCCCGGAGTTCGTACGGTTTATACACGAAAAACAGATCAGTTCATAGAACTATATAAACGTGGAAAGATTGCTAATGAAAATGGAGGTAAACTTTTTATTTCAATTCACTGTAATTCAACCGAGGCAAAAGATATTTCGTTCCGCGGATTTGAAGTTTATCTTTTACGTCCCGGCAGAACTTCACAGGCAATTAAAATTGCAGAATTCGAAAACAGCGTAATAAAATACGAAGATAATCCTGATCGTTATCAAGAACTAACAGATGAAAATTTTATTCTTGTAAGTATGGCACATTCACAATATATGCGTTACTCAGAAACATTTTCCGATCTCTTAGATCAAGAGTGGAAAAAGGAAGTAAAAATTCCTGCTTTAGGTATTAAGCAGGCAGGGTTCTATGTGCTGGTCGGCGCTTCAATGCCTGGAGTTTTAATTGAAACAGGGTTTCTATCAAACAGAAAAGATGAAGCTCATCTTGCAAGCAGAGAAGGGCAAAATGAAATAGCAAAAGCAATTTTTTCTTCTATTAAAAGATATAAAGAGAATTACGAAAAAGAATTTGGGAAATAAGGTGTGGCGTTCAGCTATCAGCGATCAGCAGTCAGCTTAAATATTATTAATTGGGGTTAATTATGAAAGACTTTAGAGATTTAAAAGTGTGGGATAAAGCCCATAAACTTGCTCTGAATATATTTATTACAAGCAAAGCTTTTCCTAAAGAAGAACAGTTCGGAATCACGTCACAAATTCGTAGAGCAGCTCTTTCAATACCTACAAATATTGCTGAAGGATGCGGAAGGGGAAGCGATTCTGATTTCGCACGTTTCATTCAGATTGCTTTAGGTTCAGCAAGTGAAGTCGAATATCTCATTCTCTTTTGTAAAGAGTTAAGTTTTATTAATGAAAATTCTTATTTAGAATTTTCTAAAAATATTGTAGAAATCAAAAAATCATTAACAGCATTATTAAAAAAGCTGAGAGCAGACCGCTGAAAGCTGATAGCCATTTGATTTGTTATTCAAGACCCATCACATTAACTTTACGACGTTAAAATTTTATAGAAAGGGTTATTATAGATGACTAATGCACAAAAATGGATTGCCTCTTTTCTCGGTTTATTTCTTATTCTTTTTATACTTGGAAGAATTACACGCAAAGAAGAACAGACAATGCCGCAAACGATGGGGCAAATGGGACAGCAAACAACTCAAACTACCTCCGATGCAGATGGACAAACGTTGACTAAACAACTTGGCTGTATCACTTGTCATGGAGAAAATTTACAAGGCACAAAAATGGCTCCCGCCTTAGTTGATATTAATAAAAACTGGTCTCGTGACGGAATAATTAATTATTTGCGTAATCCTTCATCATACAGCGGCGGGGCACGTTTTGATGAGTACCGTGAGAAATACAAAAGTACAATTATGCCTTCGTACAGTAATAGAGACGTTAAAGAGCTTGGTAAAATTGCGGAATTTTTGTTAACCAAATAATTTAATAAAGCCCTTCCCTTTGGGAAGGGTAGGGATGGGCTTTTATTTTCTAACTGCAGATAGGCAAAAACAAGTAGGGGAATAAAAATTAAAAATATCGCTCTTTCAAAATTTTAAGATGATGACGTACATGCCCGGTCATAATATATGCAAGTGCGCGTACTGTAAGTTTATTTCCGTTTATGGTGCCGAAGCGCAAACACATCTCATCAGAAAAATTTTTGAACATCAACATATTTGATGTTCGTAATGAACAAAATTCTTCAACAAGTTCGGCAAGTTTAGTCTCGTTGTAATTTGATTGATGAATATATTCGTTCTCATCGAATCCATGAAGATCTTTTTTATCGTTGCGAGCAAAACGCAGAGCGCGATAAGCAAAAATTCTTTCAGCTTCTAAAATATGACCGAGAACTTCTTTCACGCTCCATTTCCCGGGTGAATAACGGAACACCGATTGTTTTTTGGTAACATTCTTAAACAATCTTTTTACTTCAGCAATTTGTTTTTTCATACTTTTAATAACATCCCCGTCCGGTACTTTTTCAATATAAGTATGATAATATAAAGCGTATTCATCTTTGTAAGGTTTTTTCATTTTTACCTCTATGAAATATCACGTGTTAAATAATCGTTATAATCTAAGACAATGCGGGAATATTCTTCCTTCATAAGTGGTGAAGAAAAAATAAAATCCGCAGATGCTCTATTACATGCAATGGGAATATTCCAGACAACGGCAATGCGAAGAAGGGCTTTAACATCTGGATCGTGCGGCTGTGGTTCAAGCGGATCCCAGAAAAAAATCAGCACGTCAATTTTATTTTCTGAAATTTTTGCGCCAAGCTGCTGATCGCCGCCAAGCGGACCGCTTTGCAGCCGGGTTACTTTAAATCCCAAATCTTGTTCAAGCATTTTTCCGGTTGTTCCTGTTGCATAAATTTCATGATCGCCAAGATTGCCGCGGTTGTATTTTGCCCACTCGATCAAATCTTGTTTCTTGTTATCATGGGCAACGAGTGCTATCCTTTTCTTTTTCTTCATTTCTACATTGATAAATTTTTTCATTTGTCTCCTAATTCTATTTTAGTTCTTCCAGCAATATTATTGTAAAAAATAACAACAATCTTTGAATTATTATTTCATGAACCTACTTAGTAAATCAGCAATAGCATCTTTGTGTGCCATAAATCCGAGCATTTTTAATTTAACATAATCTTCATGGTAAAAATAATATCCCTTATCGCCTACATTGAAAGCACCGGAACCGGAATCTTTTATTAAGTACCAATCTTTACCATCTTTATTTTCATAACCGACCATATGAATTCCGTGGTCGTCGCCGGTTGTGCTATTGCTAAAGCGAAATTGCCGTGCGGATTCATCAATATATTCGGAAGGAATATCGAACGAAGGAATCATAGCAACTTTTGCGTGCGATTCAATTCCGGCTTCAGAAACATCTCCAAAAATGGCGAGTGTAAATCCCTTTCTGATCGTACTTTTTATAGTTGACATAAAAACATCGAGAGGAACATTATAGTAATCTTTGTTATGCCACCAATTATCCGGAACTTCATACTCTGCTTTTTCATAATAAGGTTTTTGCATTAACGACATAACAGCAACGTAATCATCTAAATTAAGCCCGACTATTTTGTTTAAATATTCTTTTGGAGTGTATTCTTTACCATCAACCATAACTTTGGTTGGCGGTTCTCCCAGATAATGATTTAAAATTGATCTTACAGTACTAACAACTTCATCTTCGTTCCATGAATTAGCGTTCTTAATTCCGATAAGATAATTATTGATCTCTTGAAACATTTTACTGTGATCGTGATGTTTTTGTCCGGGAAGTTTTCCATCGTATGCACTTTCGGGAACTATACCATATTCTTTCCAAATTCTAATAACTGCATTTGCTTGAGATCCTTCCCCGATAGTTGAATTTCCTCTTTCGGTAACGAATCGTCTAACCTTTGAAAGGTATTCCCAATATGCAGTCCATATTTCCGAGAGTTTTATTTTTTTGTTATGAATTCGATAGACTTCAGATTCCAGGTAAGATGTTGTAGAGAAAGACCAGCAAGTTCCCGTGTTACCTTGATTGATTGGATCGTTGTGCCAGTAAGAAGTAAACTCATTTTTTGATTTAGGAAGATTTAATCCGGTAAAATCCATTTTGAAAACTTTATTATCTGGCTTTTCCTTTTTGTTGAAATCATCAATTTCTTTTTGAACCCCATCCCAAAATTCACTTTTCGGTTGAACGAATGTTCCCTTATCATGAACTTGTGCAAATGCGAGACCGCTTATGGTTAAAAGAATGAAAATAACTTTGCTGAGTTTCATTTTGAACTCCAAAAATATTTTTGAAATCTTTTATCTCCCTTTGGGGGATATAGGGGGCATTTATTACTGACAAAATTAATGAAAGAAAGGGAAGATTGTTTAAATAAATTTGATTAGAAAAAATGTTAGCAACAGTGAACTTTGATGAAATAGATTTTGAATTTAAGGATTATCGGAAAACCTGTGGGGAACCGGAAGTTTATCTTCTTCAAGAGTAGATATATAAGCTTGGATAGCTTCACGAATGTTCACTATAGATTCTTCCTTTGTTAAACCTTGGCTTATACAACCGGGAAGACTTGGACATTCGGCAACCCAATACTTGTCTTCGCCAGGATAAACAATAATTTGTCTCATAACTTGTGTAACAACGGCGTTTTAATGATCCTTGTAACGCTTGTTAGCGGAAGTGCCTATACAGTTTCATATTGAAGAACTTTTAGCTGCTCAGGTAATATTCTGTCACTAAGATTCAACATCTCAAAACCAACTACTTTGCCCTCTGCGTTAAAGTCTAAAATTATACCTGGCTGCACTTCTTCAGACTCTACAATAGATGCCTCATCAAGTCTAAAGTAAAGAGCGTCATTTTCTTTATCTACCTTCAGTCTCATTTTTATCTCCTTGTTCTACGGTCAAAGAACACCGTAACCACTTTTTTGGGTAACACATTATGATTTACAACCACATGAAGAATTCGTTCTCCATGTTCTGGAATACTCTTGAAATAATGAATATTGTTATCGTCTCCTTTCTTTGTCCAATCAGGATTATCAACTGCCAGCAATACCCATTCTTCTCGAATCTCACGTTCTTTCAACATATCCCGAGTATGTAATGATAGCTCAAAACCCATATCTATAAAATAATAACTCTAAATCTGCTTTCCTAAAAATATTGTCGGCAATTTAATGTTAGCAGCATACCCTTTTTCTGTCTGTCCGTAGTTACCATATTTTTTTAACCAGCAGTGTTAAACCACCTAGCACAAGTCCTGTAAAAACTCCGATTATTTAATAATGGACAAATTTTACACATCAAAATTAATGAAAGAAAGGGAAGATTGTTTAAATAAATTTGATTAGAAAAAATGTTAGCAACAGTGAACTTTGATGAAATAGATTTTGAATCTAAGGATTATCGGAAAACTTGTGGGGAACCGGAAGTTTATCTTCTCCAAGTGTGCTTACGTAAGCCTGAATTGCTTCGCGAATATTTGCGATTGCTTCTTCTTTTGAAATGCCTTGACTAATACAGCCTGGAAGACTTGGACACTCTGCTACCCAGGTATTATCTTTACATGTATAAATAATTACTTGTCTCTTAATGTGCTACAAAATAAATCAACGCTGAAGCTAACTATAATTCTCATTCATCTGTGCGGAAGCGTTGAGCAAGGTTTTAATTCTATGGCTTTTCATTTCAGCGCCGTTGTTTTGCTTGTTCTGTACCCGTGCCGCACGCGAGTTTGAAAAAGTTCGATAACATTAGTATTTTAAAACTAAAGGAGTCAAAAAATGTCCAGCACAGTTGTCCAAGTGAGTAAGCGAGAGCT
>Ga0082335_1000601_pt1 | contig 87690 bp, 64 predicted proteins | sample Subgrocontami58m_FD_72375 | JGI IMG/M metagenome (GOLD analysis project Ga0082335, IMG submission 72375) | Subsurface groundwater microbial communities from S. Glens Falls, New York, USA - GMW37 contaminated, 5.8 m (SPADES assembly) (version 2) ...
ACATTGATTGAACCCGACAACGTGATTCCACCTGCACTCGTGACCGTGAGTGTTCCAGTGACCGTGCCGCTCACAGTAATCTGGCTCAGGACGCCGCCGCTTAAGGCGCCTGTCACCGTCAAACCGCTTTGCGTCATTGTGAAACTGGCGCCCGCCTGGAAATTTGCCACGGGCAAATTCGAGAGCGCGATTGGGGTGCTGGTGGCGCCTTGAGCCGCGAAGGTCCCGTCGCTGCTGATGCGCAAACTAGCCGCTGCGCTCAAGGTCATGGTCTGCTGATACGCTTTGCCCGGATACACAGAGAGACTGAGGCCAGCGGGCAAGTTGATAACGGCATCGGTTCGACCCGAGCCAGCAGCCCGTCCAATCGTTCCGGTTAAACCTGGCGTCGCCACTTGCAGCGCCACCGCACCGCTCGAATCCAATAAACTCAGGCTGCTGCTGATGGTCACTGAGGCGTTCCACGGGCCAACGCTCGAGTAGGAAAACGGGTCGTTGGGGGTCGCGCCATGAACCCTGAATTTCGTTCCTGTTCCTTGCAGATCGACGGTGAGTTGCGCCGGGCTCACCACCAAAGTCGAACTCGATCTCGACGCCAAATCGACGCTGAAACTGAGATCTGGCTGCCCATCCAACGGCGCCAGGTGCATGGCCGGCGGCAGATCAATTCGCGCCAGGTGGCCGGCAGCTTTCAGCGAGAGCGGCTGGCTCACAAACTCGAGCGTGCCATTCGCGACAGGGAATCCTCCGGGCGCTGTGAAACTGAGATTCTGGAAGCGCCCCGAGAGAATCGGGAGCTGAGTCGTTCCTTGAGGTTGAATTTTCAATTCAGCGTTTGGCACTGAAATCAAGTTGGCGAAACGGAGATTGCCTTGCAGGGCAATGCCACCGTTGCGGCGGACGTCCGCGACGGGTCCGTCATTGGGATAACCAGTTCCGCGGAACCCCGGTTCGAACCGAGGCGAGTACGCCATCAACGAAAAATTCGCTTGGCCATCTGGAACCGATAGCACATTCACCAGCGCGGGCGGAACGTGAAGATTTTGCAGAGTCGCTTCCAGGGAGATCTTCGGAAGGTTTGTGGCAAGTCCGCTGGCAAATTCGAGAAATTTCTGCTGCCGCTGGCGTTCCCAATCCGCGCTCGAAACTCCAGTGGGCGCCGCGCCCAAATACGGTTGGAGCGCTTGGACAACATTCGATCCCCACACGTCCACTCGTTGCGGAGGGCAATCGCGCATTTGAAACATCAAATTCGCCTGGTCGACGAATTGGTTGAGCCAGGAATTGGTCGGGACGTTCGCGCGAGCTTGGAACATGGCGGGGATGCCACGAGCCAGATCAGGCGGCGCAATTGTCAAATCGGCGCGTCCAATCGGGACGCCGAGCAAGTCGCCTTGCAGATAGCCGCGCAAAAAGAATTGTTCGATCGGATACAAGCCCGGCGACTGGACCGCGAATGGATCCGCGCTATTGATTGCTTCGAGGAGTTTTTGCGGAGTGAGCGCCTGGCCTTGGGCATCGGTGAAATAAGGGGGATTCGCCGCCGGCACATAATATCCGAGCGCTCCGACCGCAGTCGATTTCATGACGTAATTCTCCATGTACGACATAAACGCGAGCATGCGGGTCAGGGTGTCTTTGCTCTCGTCGACAATGACAGCGAGTTCATGGGGGGGAGCTTCCACAAAAGCGCGAGGGAACTGGAGATAGCCGCCGCCTAAAAGCCCGCCGTGCGGGAAATAATCATTGGCGAAGCTCAAGCCGGCTGTTTGCGTTCGTTCGACGGAACCATCCGCGAAAGCGGTATTGAGATCACTGGCTGAGCCGCTCCAACGAATGTCCGCGATCAAGCGATTTGTTAAAGCCGCGAGCAGCAGGTCAAACCGGGAAGGCAACACGGGCGTGCGGCGTTCCGGCGGCAGCCAAGTGCTGCCAGGACGAGCCGGATGCGCAACCAGGTTCGGGTTAATGACGCGCTGCTCGAAATCAACCGTGCGGAAGCCCAGGGGGCTGAGCTCGTATTTCCAGGTGTACGTGCCGTGCTGGAGCATGTAATCGAAGCTTTGCGCCACGTAATTTGAAATCGCTTGCGGCGAGCTCAATCGCCCAGCTAAAGCCGCCAACAACGCTTCGTTAGCGTCGGGCCAATCGAGCCGGTAAGCGATTTGCGCTTTGTCCTGCACGAGCAATGCGTTCGCGACGAGCGCTACCGCTGGCCCACCCGCGACTGCCAAGCCTTCCGTCCCGGCAGCTCCCACGGCGAAAACCATCATGGCGAGCCGGAAGCTGGGCGAGTCCGCTCCAACCACGACGTAATTTGTTTTGGTGGCGCGGGCCGCATACGCCATCAGCGAAGGCGAGAGCGGAATGCCAAACAGTTTTGGTTTCACTTCGCCGCACATCAGGTATTCCGGATTAAAAGCATCCCACGCGCTGCCGATGGATGCCGACAAGCACGGGACCAAATCTGGAATGGCTGGACGGCGATACAGTTCCGCGATCAACGCCACCTTCTCTTGCTGGGTCAGCTCATTCAGAACCTGCTCGCCTGTTTTGCCTGTGACATTGATTCGAGGCGCCACCCGATTCACGAGCGCCGCCAAATCCGGCTGCGGCAAGCAAGAGCCGAGCGCCTTGAAAAACGCAAACGCGGTCTGGTCGCTGGCAATGCCGCGCAAACTGGTGGCCATCGAACCCAATTTGAGCGGCCCAAATTCATAATCGAGCTGGCCGCACACTGATGGATTCAACTGCCCCTTTTCGTCGGTGGCCGCCACAAACCCTTTGAATTTGCCCGCGGGAATGCCAACCAAATTCACGTTGCCCACGACTCCGGCCGCGCCGGCCGTGCTGATGACCACTCCTGCGTCCGCTGACAAAAAGCTGGAAACATACTGATACGTCATCGTCCCCGTGAGTTTCAGCGTCACATCCGGACAAGGCGCTCCTTTGTAAGCCAGCTCGACGATGGTCGAGTAAATCGCGCTGGCGGTTTTTTCGCCCGCGATCGCGTCCAAGCCAGTTGAGATTTGCAAAGCGATGGCTTGTTCGAGCGCATCCAGCGAATCGGTGATGACCTGGTTGATCTCGGTGGCTTTGGGCAAAGAAGGGCCCGGGCGGGGAATCAAACTTTCGGCAAACCCGCGGATGTTGTGCGCGGTGTTGGCCGGAATATTTGCCGCAATATTCGTCCTGAGAAACGCAGCGATCGCCTCCTGCGTAATCCCCAGCGCATTCAAGGTGGGTTCGTTGATCGAACTGAATTTGCCAATCACCCGGTTCGGGTACTTCGCTTGATCCGGGTGCGGCTGGCAGAAAATATTAATCGTGGGCGGCGGGCAATCGCCCGGACAGGGAATATCGAATTCGTTCACAATCGGGCCTGAAGAAGCGAGCGCGGCGCTGTTCAGTTCCGCCACACTGTTCGTGCGTCCAGTCATGGCATCCAACAATTGCACGGTGCTGCGAAGATCAGCCGGCAGAGAATTGAGCGAGACGCGGGCGGCAGGAGCTGATTGGCTGAACAGTTGCGCGCGGTGGGCGTAGCGTTCGGTAAATTCGCGGAGCTGTTTCCAGGTCATCGGCGGCATGGGCGGCTCCTGCGAAAACTTCGGGTACCCTTGATCGTCGATGTAAGCCGTGAACTCGCATGGGTCCGAATTGCTGTTGGCGAGCGACACTCCGCCGGCAGCGCCGGTTAACAGAATCCCGCCGAGCTGATATCCATCAAGGGGAATGCCAACGCTGCCCAAGTTCACATCGATGCAAGCGCCGATAGGGCCGGTCAGGTTGAACGCGAGGAGCAGATTCAGTTTGTAGCCATCATAACTCCCGCCAACTTTTCCCGTGAAAAAGATCCGCGAGGGAGTGTCGAGTCCGCCAAGGTACACCTTGCCCCCAATGTCCTCGAGCGGCGGGATGTCCAGCCCTTGAATGGTCATTCCCAACCCGCGCAAGGAAAGCGATGGGATGCCATTCGTCTCGAACGTGACGCTCGCATCATCAAATTGGCCTTCGAACATCGGCTCATCCGGCGGCAAGGAGAGTTTGCCGCTCATCGTGATCTTGACATTGTCCGGACGGAGAATTTCCGGCAGGCGCGGATATTTATCGAGGAACTCGATCCGGGCTTTTGTGATTTGCAACGGCAGGGCGTCGAGCAGTTGCCACTCGTTCTTTTCGTATTCGAGCGCGCCTGGCTTGAATTCCGGCAGTCCCGGGAAAGCGGGATTCAGGTTGTTGAAGACGAACCGCGCGTTTTGCATTCCAAAGCCGGGGCCGTTCGGGACCAAAATTTTTCCTGACAGAGTAATCGTGAATGGATTGGGTGGATCCTGCGCTGTGTTGAAAATGTTTTGCAGGTTGTCCAGCGTGATCGTCGCTCCTTTCAGCTTAATGCCAGCGCTGGTTCCCGCGTTGGGCCGGATTTCGTTTTGCAGGCTGTACAAAGCCGCGGAACCGCCGCCGCCCGCGCCGAGCTCGAAGTCACCCGAAACCGAGATCCGGGTGAGCTGCAGATCGGGCAAGCGATCCGGGAAAACTGTCATCGATCCGCACGTTTCGATCGTCACTTGATCCGCGGGCGGCGCCGCATCGAGGCCGAGTTCAGCTGCGCCCACGGCACTGGCAGCTTTTTTCAAAATCGTGCGCGGAACCGCGAATCGGATCCCGCCATTCAGCGTGAATTGCGGCGGACGAACTCCGCCTGCGATTGTCCCGCCTTCCTCGACGGTGAGGCCGGTGGCGATGTTATTCGCTCCGCAACTGTTTCCTCCCAGCAAGGTGAAAGAAAAACCGCTCTTGTCGTACAGCACAATGTCATTGGCCAATAAAATCGTTCCGCTCGGGAAACCATTGAGCTTCCACGCGCCGTTCACGACGTCCACGCGCGTGGTTTGGCCCGGTGGCAGCGGAATCTGCAAGCGCCCGCTGACATTCTGGAGAAAAGGCAAACCGTTCGGCTCCGTGGGGAATCCGAGGTCCGCCGAGCAAACTTCCATCTGCAATCCGGGCAAATCCGGAACTTTGAAACCGAACTTCGCGAAATTGAGCGCGCCATTCGCCCGCACGCTCACGGTGGGCGGATCGGCTGGGTTGCTGGCAAAAACCACCGCCAGCAACAAGGAGCTGGAAGGCGTCAGCGCAATCGAAGGGCGAGGCGCCTCGCCCGGACAGAGGTCAGCTGAGGGAGCAACGTTTTGGAGAATTTCCGGAAGCCGCAACGTGCCATTGGTGAGCGCGACCACGAAGCCTTGCGCGTTGAAATCAAAGCTCGCCTTCAACTGGTCGATCAAAAAATAAAAATTGTCGGCCGTGGGAGTTTGCGGGAGCGGGCCTTTGGCGGCGATTCCACCCGTGCCACTGATCGAAATCCGGCCATAGGCATTTCGGGCGAACGTTCCTGCCGCAACTTGCGTCCCCACTTCGAGTCGGGCGCTGCCAACCTGCAAAAAGGCAGCTTGGCCCAAGCTCAGATTCTGGAGCGTGATTTGTGTGTCCAGCCGAATGTTCGCTGCGTCCCGCTTGTCCTCCAACGTCAGAATCGCCTGGTCCAAAGTCGCGGTCACTCGATCGATTTGCACCTGGCCTTGCAACGCCGCCGTGAACACGCGGTCCTGCGCCTTCAAATTGACGCCAGCTTGGAGCAATCGAATTTTTCCGGGCAACTGCCATTCGTTCGTCGTCGAACTGGCTGCCTGAAACGCCAGCACTTGAAATTCGCCGTTCGGTTTTCCCAAAGACAAACTGCCTTGCACTTCCAAACTTCTCGTGCCGCCGTCGGCCGGAACCAAAAATTCCCCGCGAACCTCGAATGAAGTTTGCGTTGTGTCCGCCGCAACCAATTTCAACGCGGGCAATTGCCGCTGGTGATTCGGATCGGATGGGTCGAGCAGGCCCCGCACTCGAAGGCCATCCCCGAAACGCACCTCGCCCGTTGAACTCAGCTCGATTTTGTCCTGGCCGTTTTGTTCGGTGATTCGGCCGCGCATGGCCACGAACTCGCCGCTCGGCAACTGCACCTTCCCCGCCAGCTGAAATTCGTATTTGCCAGCGGCATCGTCGTAAACGACATGAACCACTGGCGGAACATCTCCAGGTTGCGTGTCGTCCGGCCTCAAAATAATGCCGTTGCCCAAGTCCAACTCCAAACTCGAATCCAAGCCGAACGCGCGGTCCTGATAGGTCGCGTGGAGATTCGCCAGGTGCAGATTAACCCCGGAAAATGCCGCGTCCCCTTGCATCAACAAATCAAAACTCCCTTTGGGGTTGATGCTGCCGCTGACCAATTCGAACGTCCCGATCTGTTCCAGCCTCAAGCGTCCGCTCAAATTTTCGAGCGCGGGCAGGTCCTCTCCCTGGAAGCGCAATCGGGCCGAACACAGTTTGACCGCTCCTGGGCTCGGCTGGTTGTTGCTGCCGGGAATCGTGAAACCCAAATTTCCGAAATCGAGCGCGCCTTCAAATCGCAGCGACGCTGAGTCGATCGTCTCATCGATGTGAACGGTCAGCGCGGTGTTCGGCGCCAACGCCAGAGTCGGCCCGGTCAGTGGCAGGCCAGGCTGAGTACATTCGCCGGCAGCCAGCGTGGTGAATGAACTCGGCAATCGCAGACTCCCGCCTGTTAAACTCAAATCGATTCCGCCCGTTCGATAGGCCAGGCCCGCTTTCAAACCGGTCACGTATAAATTGAAATCGTCCGGGCCCAAGGAGCGATCAGGCGGGACAACGATTTTTCCATTACTCAAAATGGCGTCCCGCGGGAACAGACCCGCGTCTGCCTCGACAATTTTCAGCTCGCCAGTCACCGGTTTTGTGTTTGCGGAAATATGAAACCGGCCGCGCTGTAAAAAGATTTTTTCGAGCAGGTCCAGTTTATCCACCGAAATGTCGGAATCGATCAGGATCGATTCGGGATCGTTAGGATCGATTTGCAACTCGGCACGCAAGTCGATCGCAGCCGTCGCAATCGGGCCGATCTTCGCCAACACGATGGCGCCGGTCATGACCGCCTTGAATTGGGTTTGAGTGTAATTCAAAAACAATCCGGCGTTCTGCAGCTGGATTTTCCCGGGCAAAATCCAATCGCCCAGAACGGCCGAATTGGACGCGACCAACGACTTCATCTGGAATTCAGCGCCGTTTTTCTCCAGGACCAGACTGCCGCGGACGTTGATCTCTCGCGTGCCCGTCTCGTGCGGGGCCAAAAAGTTGCCGCTGACGGAAAACTCAGCGGTTGTTTGGCCGGCTGTTGTCAGCCTGAGGATGGGAATGTCATTGCCCGATGGGTCTTTGAGCGGTTGAATTCGAATGCCATTGCCCAAAGTCACCGACGCGCTCGATGTTAAATCGACCACGGCGCCAGACGAACCGAGCGTGCCATTGAGCGAGACTTGCCCCAATACATTCCCGGAGACTGCTCCCAGAAAGCTCAGCGTCACGTTCGAATCGCTCGCCCGGCGGCTGGCTGTGACTTTCACCGGCGCAAAATTGAACCCTCGCAACTCGCCGGAAGCTTCCCCGCTCAGTTCGGCGTTCCCGGCGGGATCCATTTTTCCGGTCAGCGCGAGGTTTAACCCTGTCAGCGCTGGCAAGGTGGGTTTGCCGCCGAGCAAGAATTCTGCGGTTTGGTTGGCGGTGATTTGCAGAGAGAAATTCGCGGCGGTCACCACGAACGCTTCAGTCGCGTCGGTTCTGAGGAATCGCACGCTGCCATTCGACAACGAAAAGGTCGAGTCGCTCAGCCGCACTTGAATGACACCGGACCCCTCGACGCGCGCGTAGGTGACCTTGCCAGTGACGGTCAAGGATTGGGCGGCGGGGTCGAGTTGGTAATCCCCTTCGATCGTCACCGGACCGAGCGATAGAGCTTCCGGGTGCAGGGCATGAAGCTGGCCGGCGCCGGTCGGAAGGGTCAGCGTGATGGAACCTTTGCCGGAAACAGCGCCTGACTGCACCTGAACTTGGAGTTGGCTCGACTGCAGGGAAACCTTCGAGCTCAAATTAATAATGGGCAGCGTCGCGCCGGCGCCGGCTTGCAAAATCCCACTGGCGCCATTGAGCGTGAACGGCCCGTCTAACACTAGGCCTGTTCCCGGCAAGCTGACCTTCCCCGTCCCTAAAATAGTTCCGGCGGCGGCATCCAAAGTGATTGAACTGTCGTCCGAGAAGCTAACCAACCCCGCTCGCACGTTGCCGGAAGGAAGCCCGCCGGAGAATGCATCCGCTTTCAACTGGACCGTGCCGATTGTCTGCACTGCTTGCCGGTTTGGAATGGCGATCGAAAGATTCGCCACTGAAGATGTCGCGGAATTTCCGCTCTGATCGAACGCTCTCGCTGTCAGGAGATGATTCCCGTTTTGATCGAAAGTCACCGGCCAAAACAAACGCCAGCGATTGTTCTCGCCCAGCGCGGCCTGGCCGATCGGAACGCCTGCGTCAAATAAGTTCACGCCGCTAACCGCGACATTATCCGTCGCTGTGACGATCAGCGTGACCACGCCTTCTGCTTGCACGGGCGAGGGCGACGCGGTTGGGGCCGCCACGTCTGGCGGAACGGTATCCGTCACTTGATTGTCTTCGAGCACGACACGATAAAAGCGTTTCGTTGCGAGCAATCCATCTTCCGCCGACGCCAACGGGCCGGAAGCCTGCACGCCAGCGACGTCGATCCAACGCGCCGGCGTGGCAGCGACATTGTCGCTCTCCAATCGTTGCAGCCGATAATGCTTGCCCGGGGTGCTGGTCCAAGTGACTTTCCAACCGCCCGTTCCCAGCCGCGACAAAGGCGTGACGATTTTGAACACGCTCGCACGGTCTCGCGGATCGGTTCCGGCGCGAACTTCCGCGCCGTCGCTTTGGCCGTCGCCATCTGTGTCCCACCGCGAGGGGTCCGTGTGATAAAGCGCGACCTCGTCCGAATCGGTCAGTCCGTCATTATCGGAATCTGGGCTGGCGGCCGCGCACGGGGAGATTTCCAGCAAAACGAGCTGGCCGAAAAAAAAGATCCCGGCGCACGCACGAAAAATGGCTTCGCTGGATGGTAGCGTTTTCATATGGAGATCCGAGGTGAAGGGAGCTTAAGCAAATCGGAGGAAGCTTGGGAATGAGCGACTGGCGCGCAGGGCGTGGGTTAGCCAGTCCGTCGCGAGGCACGGCAGTGCCGGCGAGAAGCGCAACCGCACATGATTCGAATGCGGGCTTTGGCCTGCTGCCAAAGAGTAATCACCGGAGTGTTGGTGCAACGCCTTGGCTGCAGCGTGAACGCTGCGTTCCGGAAGCGTCCCAACCGCACATCATCATAGGAACGCGGGCTTTAGCCTGCTGCCAAAGAGTAATCACCGCGGCGTTGGTGCAATGCCTGGGCTGCAGCGTGAACGCTGCGTTCCTGCATTGCTTCGCTGCAACGGACGGGCTCCGGCACTTTCAGAAGCCCATCTTCGAAAGTTCCTTGTGCAACTCAGTCTGGAACGCTTCGAGATCTTCCTGCGACGGACGATATCCTTGAAGACCGGGCGCCAGTCCTAAACGGCCCATTTGGTCCAAATACCACTCCGCGGAGTTGCCATCACTGAACGTGACGCGGCCGCTCACCACGGCGCCAGCGCGCGCCACGGAATCAACCGCGACGGACACTTTCCCGGGCTTGGCGGCCGGTTTCTCCGCCGTGCCCGGCGTTGCCGTCACGGGCGTCGCAGCCGGAGGGACGGGGGCGGAGGTCAAGATTGGCTCGATGCGTCTTACCTCGTTTTTGGGAGTCAATTTCAGGTCGTCAACCAACAAGCGCACTTCCATGTAAGTGACGCGCAGCCCGTATTCCGTCGCGAGCTTGCTCTGAATTTCGGAGAGCTTGAGCCCTTCGTTAATCCATTTTGCGACTTCTTGTTTTTGTGTCTCGTCCAAGTTCATTCGATGAATTCCGAAACCTTCTTACGCAGGATCGGGAATTTTGCAAAGTCGATTCAGTTCGGCTTCGGCCTTGCGATTCGGAATCGAGCGGCCGCGGACGTTTGCTGCCGGACACGCATGATGGTTCACTTCTGCGGCTCGTTCGGCAGGCGATGCTTGACCAGCAACGGAATGCTCGTCTCCTGGCGTCCATCAATGGCCACGTCGATGGAATACTGCCCGGGCTTTTCAAATTTCAGCTGCTGAATGTTGATCACGAAATTCCGCGCCAGCAAATTGACCTCGCCGGGAATGCTCACGTCGACTGGCATATCAATGCTCGGCATGATGAAAGCGCCATCTTCGTCGACGAAATTCATTTTAACTTTGTGGGCGCCTTCCTCGATTTTGTTGAAGGCGATGCGCAAGGCGATCGAGCATTGCGGGTGCACCGCAGGAAGCTGGCTGGTGATGATCGTGTCGAAGGTGCCGAGAATATTCAGCTTGCCGTTGTAATCGGTGGCGGCGTCACACAGGACCGCGATTTGGATGTTCATATCGATTTTGCCTCGAAGCGCCCACCATGCATAAACCGCTTTGAGAATTTTCTCAACGGCTTTCGCGGCGCATTTCAGCAAATCTCACGATGGGTTTGCAGCACGGCTGTGTTCTTCGGACCAGCCGCAGCGATGCCGGCAGAGCCAAGACTTGCGAATTCCCGATGCCTGCGGCTGCTGCTGCGCGAAATGAGAACCGCTGCAGAGCACCGCGCAATTGGGGCGGTTTTACTGAGGAAACCGTGCGGTGCGCGCAGCTTCGTAACGTGCCGAGCAGAGTTCGGCGATTTCTTTTGGGGTTTGTTTGCGCGGATCGATCCACTCCACGTCGAGCTGGCGCCGGAACCAGGTCAACTGGCGTTTGGCGAACTGGCGCGTTTTGATTTTCACCAATTCGATTGTTTCCGCGAGCGAACCTTTCCCTTTCAAAAACTCAACCACCTGGCGATACCCAAGCGCTTGCATGGCCGCTCGATTTTTCTCGAGGCCGCGCCCGAGCAACGATTCCGTTTCAGCAACCAACCCGCGCCGGAACATCTCCTCGACCCGCAGGTCAATTCGCGCCACCAGTTCGTCGCGTCCACGGCTGAAGCCGATCAAGAGTGGCTTAACTCCGTTCCCCCACGAATGCGTCCAGGGCGCGCGCTGCTCGGAAAACGGCCGGCCCGTCAGGCGGATCACTTCGACAGCGCGAATGAGACGGCGGGGATTGTTCCGATCCATCCGCTCATAAAGCGCTGGGTCACGAACCTGGATTTCCGCCAGCAGTTGTTCCGGCGAGAGCTGTTCGAGTTCGACGCGCAACTTGGGATCAGCCCCAGGCGCATCGCCCAAGCCGTCGAAATACGCTTTGAGATAAAAACCGGTTCCGCCGCAGAAGATCGGCACGGAACCGCGCCGCTGAATCTGTTGGCAAGCAGTTCGAGCCATTTTCACAAAGCAAGCGGCGTCGAACGATTCGTGCAGTTCACAGCAATCGATCAAGTGATGCGGAAGGCGGGCTCGTTGCTCGGCCGAAGGCTTGGCCGTGCCGATGTCCAAACCGCGATACACCTGCATGGAATCAACGGAAATGATTTCGCCGCGCAAGAGTTCGGCACAAAGCACGGCCAGCTCGGATTTGCCAGTGGCCGTCGGCCCGGTCAGGAACAAGGGCGGTGGAAGTTCGCTAGACATCGCGAGCAGGACCGTCAGAGGCTGCTGCTCAAAGGCGCGCCGCTACGGCTTAAATTCTGAGCGGGCGGGCTGGCCGGGCGTGGTGGTGTCGGTTTCCGCTTGCCATGAAAGATAAAACAACAATCCCACGCCGACACAAATCGCGCTGTCAGCCATGTTGAACGCGGGGAATCCCAAATCATCACCGCCGCGGCGGCTGAGAAAGAAATAGAGAAAATCAATGACGTGCTGCCGTTGAACGTAGAGGCGATCGATGAGATTGCCCACAATCCCGCCGAACATTAAACCGAGCGCGATTTGGCCGAGCAGCTTGTGCGAATTGAAATGATGCCGAAACCAGAAAAGTCCGAACAGGGCAATCAGCGAAACGAGCGCAAGCACGTTATTGTAGCCGCTGAATAAGCTCCACGCCGCGCCGGTGTTTTGCCAGTGCACCAATTTGAAAAAGCCGGGAATGATCACGCGCTCCTGATAAAGCGGAATAAAACGCAGCACGAGCGACTTGGTCGATTGATCCAGCAGCAGAACCAGAAAAGCCACCAAAGCCAGCCGGCGATTAGGAGTCAAATGCATGCAAAACAGATTTCCTTGTGTCCGAAAGTTCTCGGGATAAATTGCAGGAGATTACACCATGACGCAAATTCAGCCAGCGCTTTTCGATTTCCCGTGAACATCCAAGAACGTTTGAAAACCCTCACCACCCGTAGCCGCCGGGGCAAGGAGGCGGATCACAGCGCTTCAACTGAGCGTCGCCTCGTCCGCCTCCTCACGTCGGCGGCTACAAAACGCAAAACGGGAGTCGCTGCGGGGGCGCTCGTTTGTCTCTTGGTCGGGATTGTTCCAGCCCGCGCTGTTCCTCTCGAGAAACCCCATTGGTCCTTTCAACCGCCACGACGGCCCGTTGAACCCGCCACGACGAACTCCACATGGCCGCGCAATCCAATCGATCGATTCGCCCTCGCTGCCATGCAGGCGCACGGCTTTTCTCCCGCGCCCGAAGCAGACCGGGTCACGCTGATTCGCAGGCTGAGCTTGGATTTGATTGGGTTGCCACCCACGCCCGCTGAGGTGGACGAATTTGTTTCGGACACGAACCCGGACGCGTTCCAAAAACTGATCGAGCGTTTGCTCAGTTCGCCGCATTACGGGGAACGTTGGGGCCGGCACTGGCTCGACGCGGCGCGCTACGCCGACACGAACGGCTACGAAAAAGATTTGCCCCGTAGCATTTGGCCGTATCGCGATTGGGTGATCCAGGCGTTCAATCGTGATCTGCCATTCAACGAGTTCACGATCGAACAAATCGCTGGAGATCTCATTCCGAATGCGACGCTCGATCAGCGTGTCGCCACTGGTTTCCTCCGCAATTCGATGCTCAACGAGGAAGGCGGCGTGGATCCGGAACAGTTCCGCGTGGAAGCCGTCGCGGACCGCGTCGATGCCGTCGGCAAAGCGTTTCTTGGCCTGACGCTGAACTGCGCGCGCTGCCACGATCACAAGTACGACCCGATCAGCCAGCGGGAGTATTATGAATTTTTCGCCTTCCTCAACAACGATGACGAGCCCGCTGTCGAAGTTCCAAATGCCAAGCAGCGGCAGCACCGTGCGCAAATACTGAAGGAGATCGCCGCGATCGAAGACAGTCTGACCGAGAAAACTCCCGAGGTAGCCGAGCGCATGGCCCGTTGGGAGGAGCGGATCCAAAGCAAAGGCGGGCATTGGACCGTGCTCGAGCCAGCCTCGTTCTTTGGCGCGGTTGGAACGAAGTTCACGAAACTCAAGGACGGATCCCTCCTCGCCACGGCCTCGAACCCGCCCGTGTCGGGTTATACAATTTCGGCGGAAACCACCCTCACGAATATCACCGGTTTTCGGTTGGAAGTTTTGACCGATCCGAACTTGCCCGCCTACGGGCCTGGACGCGGGGCGAACGGAAATTTTGTTCTGACGGAATTTTCCGTCGAAGCATCGCCAAAGAACAACACAAACGAACCGGCTGCGAAGCTCGAGCTGCAGCATGCCACCGCGGACTTTGCGCAGGCGGAATTTCCGGTTTCGGCCGCGATCGATGGCATGCTCACAAACAAAAACGGTTGGGCCGTGGATGGCGGGCCATTGCGGCGAAATCAGGATCGAAAGGCGGTGTTTCAAACGAAAGGGCCGGTCGGATTTAAGGGCGGCACAGCTCTGACGTTTCATCTCGAACAGCTTTTTGGAAAAGAGCACTGCATTGGACGGCTCCGTCTGTCCGTCACGACCGACGCCGCACCGGAGGCGGATCCACTCTCGGTCGAGGTGCGGAAAGTTTTGGCCATTCCCTCGCGCGAACGGACGGCGGACCAGCAACGCCGCTTATTTTCGGTCTTTCGAACGACGGACTCCGCCTGCGCCGAGGCGAATCAAAAAATCGATCAGCTCCTGAAAAGCTGGCCGGAAGCGCCCACCACATTGGTCCTCGCGGAACGGAGCGAGCCGCGCGAAACGCACATCTTGAAACGGGGCGAATTCCAAAAGCCGGGCGAATTGGTGGGACCAGGCGTGCCAGCCGTTTTAAACCCGATCCCAGCAGGTCGTTCGACAAACCGAATGACGCTGGCGAAATGGCTCGTGGATCCGAAAAATCCGCTGCTCGCCCGCGTCACTGTGAATCGGGTCTGGCAGGAATATTTTGGCCGCGGACTTGTGGCAACCTCGGAAGACTTCGGCACGCAAGGGGCCGCGCCGTCGCATCCCGAGTTGCTCGATTGGCTGGCGACGGAATTCGTCCGCCAAGGCTGGAGTTTGAAAGCCATTCACCGGTTGATCGCCGAATCCGCGACGTACCGCCAGGACTCGAAAGTCACCCAGGAGAAATTTTCTCAAGATCCGCTCAACCGCTGGCTGGCTCGCGGGCCGCGCTTCCGCGTCGAGGCTGAAGCGATCCGCGACATCGCGCTCTCCGCCAGCGGACTGTTGAGCGAAAAAGTCGGCGGGCCGAGCGTTTACCCGCCCATCCCCGACGGCGTGCTGACGCTTGGTTATGGCGCGCCGATGCCATGGCCCACGAGCAAAGGCCCGGATAGATACCGCCGCGCCATGTACACTTTTTGGAAGCGGTCCGTGCCGTATCCAAGTTTGCTGGTCTTCGATGCGCCGACGGCGGATTCCGCGTGCGTGCGTCGCGCCCCATCGAATACGCCGTTGCAAGCGCTGACCACGCTCAACGACACCGTTTTCCACGAAGCCGCGCAAGCGATGGGTCTGCGAATTTTGAAGGAAGGCGGAGAAAGCGACCTGGATCGGGCCATCTACGCCTTTCGCCTGTGCGTGGCGCGAAAACCGGATGCGGCCGAGCTGCAGGAAGTGCTTTCGCTCCTGCAGGAACAACGGCGCTATTTCGAACGCCGCACCACCGCAGCCATTCGCGTGGCTTCGCCCGACCCAGCTAATCCACCTGACGAAGTGAATCTGCACGAGACGGCAGCCTGGACGATGGTCAGCCGAGTGCTTTTGAACCTGGACGAAACCATCACGAAAGAATGAGGGTTAATGAGCCAAGGACCAAGAACGAAGGACTAGATAATGACGAAGCACAGAACTCAACTCCCCCTCATCCATCTGAGTGTTTGCGACCGTTCGCGGGGGGGAATTGCTTTCGGAATGAACCATAAAACGCGGGTTCAACAGCGCGAGGGCCGCTCGATCGACCGGCCGCGTTTCTTGGTCGTTGGTTCTTCGGCTTTATTTCGTTATTCGTTATTCGTTATTCGTCATTTTACCCCATGAACTGCCAAGATTATTTATACCAACGCCAAGATCCGCGTGCGCTGACGCGCCGCTGGTTTTTGCAAAACTGCGGCTTGCGGCTGGGCGCGGTCGCGCTCGCCTCCCTGCTGAATGACAACAAAATCTTCAGCGCCGCCGTTAAGCCGGAAGATCCGCTCGCGCCAAGAACGCCGCACTTCGCCCCGCGCGCGAAACAGGTGATTTACCTCTTTCAAGCGGGCGGGCCGAGCCAGCTTGATCTGTTCGATTACAAGCCGGCGCTCGCGAAGTACGACGGCAAACCTGTTCCGAGCGAGATCGTGAAGGATCAGCGTTACGCGTTCATCAAGCCGGACGCAGCATTGTTCGCCTCGAATTTTAAGTTCCGGAAAAGCGGCGAGAGCGGCGCTGAAATTTCCGAAGCGTTGCCGCGCCTCGCTGAAATCGTCGATGACATTGCGCTGATCAAATCGGTGACGACCGATGCATTCAATCATGCGCCTGCGCAAATCTTCATGAACACAGGCGCGACGCAGTTTGGGCGGCCCAGCATGGGTTCGTGGGTGACGTATGGGCTGGGCAGCGAATCGCAAAATCTTCCCGGGTTTGTGGTGTTGAGCTCGGCCGGCGGCACGAGCGGCGGCTCGGGCAATTGGGGCTGCGGCTTTTTGCCGACTGTTTATCAAGGGGTCGCTTTTCGGCGAACGGGCGATCCCATTCTGTCGCTGTCAAACCCGCCCGGCATTTCCCCCGCGATGCAACGACAGTCGCTGGATTCGCTCAAGCGCCTCAACACGCATCATCTCAATCAGGTGGGCGATCCTGAAATCGCGACGCGCATCAACGCGTTTGAAATGGCGTTCCGAATGCAGACGAGCGCGCCGGAGCTGATGGACCTTGCCAGCGAATCGAAAGAGACGCTGGAAATGTACGGCGCGGAGCCGGGGAAAAGTTCCTTCGCCAACAATTGCCTGTTAGCGCGCCGGCTCGTTCAACGCGGCGTGCGCTTCGTGCAGCTGTATCACGAAGCGTGGGACCATCACAGCGATGTGACCGGCGGTGTGCGCGCCCAAGCTGGGTTGACTGATCGGGCCAGCGCGGCGTTGATCAAGGATCTTAAGCGCCTGGGAATGCTCGATGAGACGTTGGTTATTTGGGGCGGTGAATTTGGCCGCACGCCCATGGTCGAAACCAACAAGGAAGCCGGCCGGAAAATGGGACGTGATCATCACCCGCAAGCATTCACGATGTGGCTGGCCGGCGGCGGGATCAAACCAGGGCTGACTTACGGCGCGACCGATGAAATCGGCTTTCACATTGTGGAAAATCCGGTTCCCGTTCATGACTTGCACGCCACCATCCTCCATCTGCTAGGGATCGAGCACACGAAGCTCACTTACAAATTCCAGGGGCGCGAGTTTCGGCTGACGGACGTGGCGGGAAACGTCGTCACGGATTTGCTGGCCTGAATGCCGCCCCGGGGTTATTCAACACCGATGCGCCCCGGGCTTAAGTTTCTCCCGCCGCCGCCGATGAACTACAGTTAGATTTGTGATAACGTCACGGTCCAACGACCAGGGCTGGTTTCCACCAGCCTGGCTGCGCAAGTTCGCAGGCTATCTGCGAAATGAGCTCTCGTTTTCGCTCTGGGATCCGGACGATGATTTGCCCGTGCTGCCGAAGCTGATCGGCCACGAGCTCGTTTGCGTCGGCCGGCACTTTCATTTTGTGGGCTGCTTTACCGCCGCAGAGCTCAAACAGCTTTTCCAAGGGGGAAAATTCAAAGGCAACGAGCTGGCTTGCCTCGAGGAAATTCCAGAGGTGATCTCCGTCGCAGAAGTGGTGGCGTTGCTTGCCAATTGATTAAGGCGGTGTTTGAAAATTGGGAATGGCCTGTTTTCGAGATAATTCAACCGGTCGACTCGGGAGCCCATTTTCCGTGCATCGCGTTTCGTTAAGTTGGTCATGACGCGGGCAATGCCTCGGCGAGCAAAGGCGCGAATGCCCAACATCGTGAAAACGAGCCTTGACGTTCAGCGCACCGCATACTCGTCGACCAACTTGGCGAATGCTGAGTTTTTCAGGGCGGCATCTTCGTTGCCCCCCTCCTTCGCCAAGTAGTCCTTTAGTGCCTGCGCAAAAACTTTGCGCGCGCTGTCGATCGAGGCCTTAGCGATCTTAGAAACCGACTCAACGACTCGGCGCGACTCTGTCGGTTTTCTATCCTTGCTGGCCGCACCGCCTAGTATCTGGTCAATCTCACCGCCCTTCTTGAGGTAAATAATCCGGGCGAGATAGTAGGCGCCTTTGCGTAACGAACCACGTTCCCGCTTGTCCTGAATGGAGCCAATGCTCTCGCGGCATACCTCCTCCAGCACCCGCGCAGCAAGAATTTGCAAGGCCCGAAGATTGGCCTTTTCAGTCGGAACAAAACCGTCGGAAAGAGGACCAGGCTGAACCCCAACCTCCTCCCCCCGCAAATTGAAGACGCGGTAATAATCATTCCCCTCTCGGAAGAATTCACGCCGGCTCAAAGAATTCCGCAACTTGGAACATTGACCATCGAAAACCGCCAGATAAACCATGCCTGCCTGCTCTTTGCTGAATGTCAAGATATAACCATGTCCCAAAGGGGTTTCGCCCTCTTTTCGCTCATAACCGACGCCGTATTCGTGGTAAATTCGCTGCAACGTCCTTTGGATATTGTCGTTCGACAGCAGATCCTCGGGACGAATGGCGTTCTGTGAATTCGTGGCAATGATGAGCGCGTCGAGAAATGATTTGTTGGCAGGGTCGACCTGGTAGATGCGCACCATGACGTTTGAGTTGCCTTGGAAGCGGTCTTTCAACTCAGGCGCATATTTGGCGTGATACAGTGCGTTCACGGTTTGGCAGCCGTTTATAATCTGCATGTTGGCCAGCCGCATTTTAACTTTCTTCTTGCTGGCGGGGAGATCGACCTGCACGGCATCGCTCGTGATGCTGACGCCGTTATTCATAAAACCGAACCACACGCTTTGGTTGCTGGTAATCGTCTCGATGATCCTGCGGTTGACATCCTTGCCGGTGCCCAGAAACAACCGGACGTTCTTTTCGAACAACTCGTTGTTGCTGTAGCGATCCACCAGACGAATCAACTGATTCACGTTCACGAAACCGACCAGTACTTGCACGGGCATCCCGTTAGGGTTGACGCCAATGTTGTGATGGAGGAACGATTTGTCCCCCATTTCGTAAGTAAGATCGAGGGTTTCGGTTTGGATGGGAATGCGGCCGAAGGCGCACAAATTATAAATATCAAGCCCCCCGTAGGTCTCAAAGGTGAAGCCGTAGCTCTGCCGATCGTTGGAAAACGTGTCCCGGATCTCTTGCACCTTGTCGGCGTCCGTTTGAGAGACGTTCTGACCATTCACGACGTAGTAGCACTGGATCCGCGTCCTGGCGCGAGGGTTGCCCTGCCGGGCTTCATCAAGAGCCGTCCGAACTTCTTTGAAGGCTTCCAGTGTTTTGGCGTCTTGCAAGTCGCCCCTAAGGAAGACCCGGTTCATCCGATCAACGAAGGCGTAAAGCTCCTTGGTGGAAATACCGCCGCCGTAATTCTCTGTGAACTTAAATTGAAACAGCTTGAGTTGGATTTCGTCCCCTTGCTCTAAAATCAAGTAAGCGTCGAGGAGCTCCTCTGACTTGCCTGTCTTCTTATTGTCAACAAATTCGATGCCTTCGAACAACTCGTCGTCGTAAAGGTAGGTTATTTTCTGGACGGCGAGATAAAAAAAAAGGTTCCGATGGTCAGCCGAAGAAAGACCTGCTGATGGATTGCGGTTCGCCAGGTGCTCCATTTTCTCTTTGAGAAATTGAATTTGGTCGGGCGACAATTTGACCTCATTAACCGCTCGTTTGGTTCTTGGCATAACAATCTCCTTCGATTCGCTGAATCGCAGAGACTATATTCGATCCTTCGCTGAGAAATGAACCCTCCTCACACCAGTCGGAACTCCATCCATGAGGCTAATTCATCCGCATCGGCATGAGCACGTAGAGGAAAGGCCCATTCACTTTCAGGACGCCGGGGCTCAGCTCGTCGATCAGTTCCAAAAAAACTTCGTCGTTCTCGAGTGCCTTGAGAGGGTCCATCAAATATCCCGGATTAAAAGCGATTGCGATGTCACGGCCTTTGTAATTGATCGCGATGCTTTCCCGGGCCTCGCCAAACTCGGCTGAGTTGGCCGTAATCGCCAAATTGTTCTTCGTGAAACTCATTTTCACGGAATTCGATTTGTCGCTCGTCACGATTTCCGCGCGCCGCAATGCTTGCAGCAATTCTTCACGGCCGAGCGCGATCCTCTCCTTCGTTTCGGACGGAATGACCTGCCGGTAATTCGGGTAATTCCCCTCGACGAGTTTCGAAATGATCAGCACCCCGGAGCTCGTTTCGTCTTTCAAATAAAACGCCGCCTGATTGTCGGTGAAGCGCACTTCCGCGTTGCCCGCGGGCAGGAGCAATCGGTTGAGCTCGTTGATGGCTTTGGTGGGAACAATGAATTCCCCCTGGCCTTCCACGGGAATTTCCACGTCCTCGTCCGTGAGCGCGAGCCTCCGTCCGTCCGTGGCGACCATAGTGACTTTGTGCTCCTTTAAGCTGAAGAAAATGCCGTTCAGCACAAAACGCGTTTCATCCGTCGAGATCGCAAACGATGTTTTCCGGAGCATGCTCTTGAGCTTTTCCTGCGGCAGCATGACTTTCTTTTTCTCGGCGAACTTTGGCAGAGGCGGAAATTCTTCAGCTGGCAACCCGTTTAACCGGTAGTAAGACGAACCCGCTTGCAGCAAACAGCCGTGTTTCTCATCCACTTCGAGTTCGAGTTCGTTTCCAGGCAGCTCGCGAACGATGCCAAAGAATCGTTTGACCGGGACCGTGGTGGCGCCGGGTTTTTCGACTCGCGCTTCCGCCGAGCAGGAAATCGTCACGTCCAAATCTGTCGCGGTCAATTCCAAGCGGTTTCCATCAGCCTGCAAGAGCACATTCGAGAGGATGGGCAGAGTCGTGCGAGTGCTGACAATGTTCTGCACGGCTTGGAGCCCCTGGAGCAACTGCTCTTTGGCGATGGTGAGTTTCATGTGGTCCTTACTACTATTCTTTTTGAATTAAAGAAATACTCTTTCGTATTAAGGGGTGTGAATAAGGGAAAGAGATGGGGCTGTCAAGGTTGGCCCAAGCACTTAGGAAGAATTTGACTGCGGAATAAAATTTTTAAAAAGGAGGAACAACTCCTGACGCTCCGAGTTGTCCGCATTATTCGCAGACAGTTCACAAAAAACCCCCAAGTTACCCCCGGCGAATTCGCTGAATCACCTCGGGCAAAACCGAGAGGGTCCGCTCGACTTCATCCGCAGTCGATTCGCGGCCCAAAGAAAAACGGACGAATGATTGCGCCAACTCGGCGGGAACAGCCATCGCTTTCAAAACATGGGACGGTTCGAGCGACCCGGCTGAACAGGCCGAACCGCTCGAAGCGCAGATTCCTTCCATGTCCAAGCCCGCCAGAAGCGACAAGCTATCGCAGCCGGCCACAGTGAACGCCAGAGTGTTGCTCAGGCGATTTGTTTTGGATCCGCGCTGTGTGACCCCTTCGATCGATTCAACGCCCGCCGTGAGCCGATTGGTCAATGTCTCGAGCTCTCCTTGCGGAAACACTGGCGACCGGACAAAGCGCTCGACAGCTTCCGCCAATCCGATGATCGCCGGCACGTTCTCGGTCCCGGCACGCCGCTCATTCTCATGGCCCCCGCCAAACAGGATAGGTTCAGGCAACAACGGGGAACGAATATAAAGCGCCCCGGCGCCTTTTGGACCGTGGAATTTGTGCGCACAGATCGACACCAAGTCCGCGTTGAACTGCTCGACACAGTCGAAGGGCATTTTGCCGAACCATTGCACCGCATCGGTATGAAAGCGAACGCGCGCGTCGCGACACATTCGGCCAATCTCTTGAATTGGCTGCAATGTCCCGGTTTCATTGTTCGCCGCCATGATTGAAACCAAAACCGTATCTGGCCGCAGCGCCGCTTTTAAATCCTCCGGACTCACTCGGCCCGCACGGTCCGGCGGCAAATAAGTGACCTCGCAACCTTCGTGCTTTTCCAAGTATTCGATCGCGTGCAGGACGGCGTGATGCTCGATGCGGGAGGTGATGATGTGCCGGCCCTTGGCGCGGCAATGCCGAACTGTGCCGAAGATCGCCAGGTTATTGCTCTCGGTGCCGCCGCTCGTGAAGACGACTTCGCTGGGCTTGCAACGAAAGATTGTCGCGACACGATCGCGCGCGTCGTCCAGGGCGGCCCGTGCGCGGCGGCCCAAATGATGAATGCTGGAAGGGTTCCCGAAATTCTCTCCCAGGAATGGCAGCATCGCCTCCTTGACCTCCGGATCGAGCGGCGTCGTCGCGTTATAATCGAAGTAAATGGAACGCACGAAACATTACTAATCGAACGCATGCCCGGCGCAGCAAAGCACATTCTTCACCTTGTGCCGGACGAGTTCCTTGACCATGGTCCGGGCCGGCGCGAGGTACTTGCGCGGATCGAACTCTTTTGGATTTTCGGAGAGGACTTTGCGGATGCCAGCGGTCATCGCGAGCCGGAGGTCCGTATCGATATTCACTTTCGTGCAGCCAACCCGCCGGGCGACTTCAATATCGGCTTCAGGGACGCCCGCGGTGTCTTCGCCCAATTTGCCGCCATATTTATTGATCATCTGGGCGAGCTCCCGGGGAACGCTGGACGCTCCGTGCAGGACCAGCGGAAAATCACCCAGCCCAGCGTCAGCCATCGCCTTTTTGATCGCTTTCAGCCGTTCCAAATCCAGGTGCTGGGCCCCTTTGAATTTGTAAGCGCCATGCGAATTGCCAATCGCCACCGCCAGTGAATCCACCCCGGTCGCCTTGGCGAATTGGACCGCTTCATCCGGGTGCGTGTAATTGCCCCCCTTCGAGTAGTGCCCGCCTTCTTCGCCTTCATCGAACTGCGCTCCGACTAATTGCCCAAGCTCGCCCTCGACGACGCAGTTATGTTTGTGCGCGTAGTCCACGACCTTTTTGCACAGCTCGGCGTTCTTCTCGAACGGAAAATGGCTCCCGTCGATCATCACGCTGGTGAACCCTTCATCGATGCAATCCTTGCACAGCTCGAAGGTGTCGCCGTGATCCAAGTGAACGGCGATCGGGATGGTGGAAAGGCTCACCGCGGCTTCGATCAATTTTTTCAGGTAAACCGGGTTGGCATATTGCCGCGCTCCTTTGGAGATTTGGAGCATGACAGGCGCTTTCTCCTCCTCGCACGCTTCAACAATCGCTTGAAGCAGCTCCATGTTATTGACGTTAAATGCGCCCAAGGCGTATTTGCCTTTCAGGGCTTTGGCGAAGAGATCTTTCGTATGGGTCAGTGGCATAAATTCAATTTCGAATGAAGTGGCTACTGTAATGGAGGTCCGCCAAAAATAAATAAAGAAATCCGGGAGCAGACAGCTGCCCATGCGCCGCGGAAGGCAGCGTTCCGAATTGTTTGATGGGTTCCGGCGAACACGCAGCGAAATTTAGGAGCTCGCCCCTATGGCCAAACAGCGTGAAATTGGCTTTCTTTAATCACGGGCTGTCGAAAGGGCCTGTGAATGATGGAACGGCGAATTTATCATGTAGTGCGCGGAAGCGATGATCTCTGGCAAGTTGTCCGCGAGGGTTTCCATCGGCCGCACATGGTCAGCCCGACCAAAGAACGGGCCGTTGTCATGGCCAAACGGCTGGCCAAAACCGGCTCGCCCGGCCAAGTGGTGATTCATAATCGAAACGATGCCGTGGAGAGCCGCTTGACCTTTTATTTTAGTTCCGAACCGGAAGACCGCGGTTGAGGATCGAACCCTCGCTGAAATTCGTCTTCGCTTCGGATCCTCGGGAATTTCATGGGAGAAAACCTGTTGCAGGATAGCCGAGTTCTTCTAGAGTTATCCCCGTTCTGGCGAGATGATCGACGATTCAACCATTCTGTTGGCCGATGACAACCCTGACGATGCCCTGCTCATGAAGCTGGCTTTTCGGAAAGCGGGAATCATCAATCCAATCCAGGTTGTTCGAGATGGCGTCGAAGCCGTCCAGTACGTCAAAGGAGAAGCGGCTTACAGCAATCGCAAAAAGTATCCCTTCCCCTCGTTGCTCCTGTTGGATTTAAAAATGCCGCGCATGTCCGGCTTCGAAGTTCTGAGCTGGATTCGCCAACAGCCCGGGCTCAAGCGGCTCGTCGTGATCGTCCTGACCCACTCGAACGAAACTCCCGACATCGACAAGGCCCACGATCTCGGGGCGAACTCGTATTTGGTTAAGCCATCCAATTTCACCAGCTTTGTCGACATGGTTCGATCGCTTAAAAGCTATTGGCTCTCCTTGAGCGAAAAACCCCGGGTCAACAAGTAACCCGCGGCCGCGCGTCGGCAGTGTCCGAATTTCGAGATTGCGGAGCGCGACTGTGTCCGAAGGACCAGTCGCAGCACTGCGGCTGGTCCGGAGAACACAGTCGCGCTCCTCCCAAATTAGGACACTACCCGCGCGTATCCCCGTTTGATTTCGAACGACAAACCGTTTATGTAAAGCGGACGGTCTGTGGATATCTGCTACTTAACTCAACTGCAAAAACTCCTATGAAATCCAAAACGCTATTCGCGCTCGCGGCTGCTGTCGCCGTGCTCGCCCAACCCGCCAGCCTCTTCGCCGCCGACAAAACCGGCCAAGCCACCAAACCGTACCCGCTCAATACCTGCGTTGTTTCGGGCGAGAAGCTTGGCGGCGACATGGGCGAACCGTACGTGTTCACTCAAGACGGCCGGGAGATCAAACTCTGCTGCAAAGATTGCCTGAAGGACTTTAAGAAAGATCCGAAGAAATTCGAGGCCAAGCTCGATGCCGCCGAGAAACAGGCGAAAAAGGATCACCCGTACCCGCTCAACACCTGCGTGGTCTCGGGCGAAAAGCTCGGGGGCGACATGGGCGAGCCAGTCGTGTTCGTTGCAGACGGCCGCGAAGTCAAGCTTTGCTGCAGAGACTGCCTGAAAGACTTCAATAAGGACCGCGCCAAGTACATGAAGAAAATCGTCGACGCTGAGAAAGTGAAAACGAAATAGGTTTGATCACCATCGATGGTTCGGTCGGCGAAGGCGGCGGGCAGATCCTTCGATCGGCCTTGTCGCTGTCGCTGATCACGGGCGAACCCTTCCGGATCCAAAACATCCGCGCCCGCCGGGCCAAGCCGGGGCTGGATCGTTCATGACGGCCACGCTTTCGGAGCACACCAAAACCAATGCCGAGGTGATCAGAAAGTTCCTGCCCGTCTCCATTTCATTCCAAGAAAAGAGCGGCGGCTGGCTGGTGAAGATCGGTTCCCCATAGCTGAAGACGTGAGTGTTCAGGCCAGGCGGCTACAAATGCTGGCCGTCCGCCTGCGCGGCATCGAGGTCGATCAAAATATCGCGCGGCTCCGCACCTTTGCTCGGGCCGACAATGCCGCGATTTTCCAGTTCGTCCATGATGCGGGCGGCCCGTGTATAGCCGAGCCGCAAGCGCCGTTGCATGAGCGAAACGCTCGCCTTTTGTTCGCTGCGGATGACCTCGATGCACTGCTGGATCAGGTCTTCGTCTTCGTCAATCCCGCTTTCGTCATCCAGCATGCTCGATGTTTTCGCCAGTTGCTGGTGGATCTCCAGCTCGTAGCTCGGCTTCCCTTGTTTGGCGATGAAATCAACGATCCCTTGAATTTCCTGGTCCGTAATCAACGCGCCTTGCGCTCGAATTAATCTCGCCGAACCGGGCGGCAAATAAAGCATGTCCCCTTTCCCGAGCAATTTGTCCGCGCCCATCGCATCGAGAATCGTGCGGGAATCGACCTTCGCCGCCACCTGGAAAGCAATTCGCGCGGGAATATTCGCCTTAATCACGCCGGTGATCACATCGACGCTCGGGCGCTGCGTGGCCACGATGCAATGAATCCCCGCCGCCCGCGCCATCTGGGTGATCCGGGCAATGGCCATTTCGACATCGGCCGGCGCGACCAACATCAAGTCGGCCAGCTCGTCGATGATCACCACGATGTAACTGAGCTTGTCCGGAATGACGATGTCATCTTCGCGGGGCACCACAATCTCTTCATCCAATTCGACCGCGAATCCCTCCGAGTTCGCCTCGATCTTTTCTTTTTTCGCCGTCAGCGGCAGCTCCGGTTCGGACGGCGGAATCGGTTTGTTCTTGGGGCGTTCGTTGAATGATTTGATGTTGCGGACGCCGACCTTGGCAAAAATCTGATAGCGCTTTTCCATTTCGTTCACCACCCAGCGCAAGGCGAGAATCACTTTTTTCGGATCGTTCACGACGGGCACCACCAAGTGCGGCAGCGCGTTGTAATGCTGCAGCTCGACCACTTTCGGATCGATCATGACAAACCGGAGTTGGTCCGGCGCGTAACGGAACAGCAGCGACGCGATGATCGAATTGATGCAAACCGATTTGCCGGAACCAGTGCTGCCCGCGATGAGCAAGTGCGGCATCTCTGCCAAGTCCGCGATGATGGGATGCCCATAAACGTCCTTGCCCAAGGCGAGCGGAATGCGGGCCTTGGTTTGCTGCCATTCCTCCGACTCGAGCAAATCCCGCATGATGACTTTGGTTTTCACGCGGTTGGGCACTTCCACGCCGACGGAACTTTTTCCAGGAACAGGGGCCAGAATGTGAATGCGCTCCGCCTTCAGAGCGGCGGCGATATTATTGTTCAGGCTGGTGATCTTCTCCATCTTCACGCCCGGCGCCGGGTGCAATTCATACCGCGTAATGGTCGGGCCTTTGGTGATGTCGCCGAGAGAGACTTCAATCCCGAACTGCGCCAGGGTTCCTTGCATCAGCCGCGCGTTGGCCATCAACTCTTCTTTGGTCTCGGTCGGTTTGATCGTCGGGTCCGGATAATTTAGCAAGCTCATCGGCGGCAGCTGGTAATTTCCGATCTGCGGCGGAGCGGCCACGGCAATTGGCTTTTTGCGCGCGGGAATTTTCGGTTTGGGAGGCGGCAAGATATCGTCGGCCGAAGCAGCGGGAACGGGCGTGTCAGATGGCGGTTTCCCCGCTGGAACAGCTGTCTTTGGTTCGGCGGCGGCGGGCTTGCTGAATGGGTTCTTGGGCGAGTCGGCCGCTGCGGCGATGTCCGTTGCCGAGATGACTTCCCCTTCGAGAACGACCGGGGCTTCCGGTTCGTCCGTTTTCTTTTGTTTCGTGCGCGCAGCGGGAACGCTCAGATCACGCACGGTGGGTTCCGGGACCGGCTGCAAGTCTGGGCCGAGAGTGTTTTTTTCGAGCTGGTCCTCGATCTGGCGCGCTTGCTTTTCCAATTCGCGGGCGCGGCGTTCGAGCACTTTTTCTTCACGTTTTTCGGGCAAAGCAAAACGGGGCCGGTGTTCCCAGAGGTCGCGGATCCAGCTGCCGAGCTGAAAATTGGTCAGGTAAAACAGGCTGATCACATAAACGGTTCCGAAGATGATCGAGGCGCCGACCCTGCCAAATTTATTGAAGACAACCTGGTTCATGACCATGCCCACGACACCGCCGGCGCTGCCGGAATCCTTGTTCAAATCAAGTTTGAGCAGATCGGAATAAAGATCGAGAAAGCCCATGCACGAAATGAGCAGCAGCGCCGCCCAAATCCAGCGGCGTTTGAGATAACCGAGCAGTTGAAAAAAGCTGCCGAGGCTGAAAATCAGCATCAGCGCCGGAATGAGATAAGCGGCCGCCCCGAAGGTCAGGAACAAACCGTAGGCGACACGCGCCCCGGCCGGCCCGATCCAGTTGTGCAATTGTTCGTTCGGCGGAGCGGCCACCGCAAAGTCATAACGATCGTAAGAAAAGAGCGCGGCGGAGACGAAAAGCGAAGCGGCGAGGAGAACAATTCCGATCACAAATCCACGTTGTTCGACGTCGTTCGATGTTCTCCGAGCCATGCGCGCAGATTAGGAAGCTACGGTGCAAAGTGCAATGTTCAAAGTGGAACCTATTTGGCTTCCAGACAACTTGCAAAATCGGTAGCTTCAACTCGCGCTATGGCTCGGATTCCGATGGAAAAAATCAAACGGCTGCGGGCCCAGGCCCGCGCGATCCTCGATGAAAAGGGGGTTGCATGGTCCGACCGGCCTGCGCCCCGCTGGGAATTGTTCGTCCATTTTTGGGTGCTCGTCTGGCGCAGCTATGTCCGCAATCGCGCCTTCATTCGCGCCGCGGCGTTGGCTTATACGAGCATTCTCGCCATGGTCCCGCTGCTGGCCGTGGCCATCAGCGTTTCGACCGGAATGTTCCAGCTGAAGCAGGAGACCATTCGCGAGCTGATCGCTCAAGGCATCGGCATGGTCGCGCCCGGGTTGAAGAATTCTGAGGATCCTGAGGACGCATATTACAAGACCAGCGATGTGGCCAAGCAAATTCAGGAGTCCATCTCGAACGTGAACAGCGGAACCCTTGGCGTTTATTCGACGCTCGCCTTGGTCTTCGTGGCGGTTTCACTGCTGAGCACCGTCGAGGACACGTTCAATGATATGTGGGGTGTGGAAAAAGGCCGCAATTGGTTCGCGCGTTTGGTTCGCTATTGGTCCGTGGTCTCGCTCGGCTCGATGCTGGTGGCGTCGGCTTTCGCGTTGACCGGGGCGCGGGAGTTCGCCCAAACAAAAACTCTCGTCCAAGCCGTGCCGTTTTTGGGCCACTTGGTCTTTCGCGTCTTTCCTTACGTGATTTTGTCCCTGGCCTGCGCCTTCTTTTACGGAATTATGCCGAACACCAAAGTGCGCTGGTGGGCCGCTCTGCTCGGAGGCTGCGTCGGCGGCGTGTTGCTCCAGACCAACAGCAGCCTGAGCGTGCTGTACGTCTCCCGCGTCGTCACAAATCACAAGCTTTACGGCGGACTCGGAACCATACCGGTCCTGTTGGTGGGCCTTTATTTCTTCTGGCTGATTCTGTTGTTCGGATCGCAGGTCGCATATGCGATTCAAAACCGCAAAGCGTACATGCAGGAGAAACAAGCCGAACGCATCAATCAGCGCAGCCGGGAATTCATTTCGCTTCGGATGATCACCTTCATCGCCCAGCGATTCGAAGAAGGAGCGCCCGCGCCGTCCAGCTCGGAAATCGCAGATGCGCTTGGCGTTCCGCTCCGGCTGGTTTGCCAATTGATTTCCCCTTTGGTCGAGAACCGGCTCGTCGTCGAGGTCAATGGCAAGGAGTCCGGTTACTTTCCCGCCCGGCCGCTCGGGCAGATTTCTGCCGAAGATGTCTTAAACGCATTGCGCGCCGGACAAGGCGTCGACTTGGCGACGAGCGATGATGCGAGCCGCGCCTCCGTGCGTGGAGAGTTCGATTCGATTCGCCGCGCTGAGCATGAAGTGGCCAGCGCGATTACTGTGCAGGCGCTCGTGGATCGGGTTCGTGTTCCCCAGCTCAGCGACGGGCCTGGCGGCCCTGGTTGAGCCGAGCGCATCCGCACCCCATCGGAACGCCCGTCCTGCAGCCAGGGAGTAATTACATGAGGATTGGTGCAATGCCTTGGCTGCAGCGTGAACGCTGTCCACCCTCCGCAGTAACTTGACCACTGGAAAACAGCATCAGAGACTCAACACCTCTGCGGAACGGCGAGGCTTCCGCTCGGGTGCTACGGAGGACGGGCGTTCCTGGCGACCCGTGCTGCCGCAAACGATCGAACGCAGACTTGAACTGACGGCTAAAGCCCGCGAGTTTCCGCGGGCGCGAACAATTCGATCACATGGCCGTCCGGGTCGCGCACGAAAATCTGCCGGGCGCCATCAGGACGGTCCTTCGGCGGCCGAAAATCCGCTGCGATTTCGTTCAGGTGCTTTTCCCATGCGGCCAGATCATCGACGCGCAAAGCAAAATGGTTTCCTCGATTCCCCGAGAAGACTGGCTGGTCGCGTTCTCCAATGATGTGCAGCTCCTGGTTTATCCCCAGCCGGAACCACGCCCCCGGAAACGTAAAGGCCGGCCGCGGCATCGGCTCGAGCCTCAACACCCGCTCGTAAAATTCGCAGCTCCTTGCCACGTCCGTCACGTGAATCGCGACGTGATTCAGCTCCGCAATTTTCACGTGATGTGCGCTCCCTGAGTTTCGACGTAGACCGAGTAAAGAGATTGGCTCGCGGTCATGAACAGACGGTTCCGTTTCTTGCCGCCAAAACAAATATTCGAACAAATCTCAGGCAACAGGATTTGCCCAATCCGCTGGCCGCCCGAAGAGAAAATATGGACTCCATCATAGCCTGCGCCAACCCATCCGGCGGCCGCCCAAATGTTGCCGTCCACGTCCGCGCGGATGCCGTCCGCCAGCCCAGCCCCTTTCCCGGTTAATTGCATGGAAACGAATTCGCGCCCGTGACGGAGCTTTGTCTGATTCTCAATGTCGAACACTTTGATGTTTCTTGGCGCTTCCGGGTAATGCGTCGCGCCTGTGTCCGCGACGTAGAGCTTTTTATAATCCGGCGAAAAGCAAAGGCCATTCGGCTTGAACAGCTCGTCCGCGACCAAAGACATTTTGCCTGTCTGCGAGTCGATTCGGTAAACCGCTTCCTTCAAGTGCAACTTCCCTTTATGGCCCTCGTAGTTCATCAGCGTGCCGTAACCAGGATCGGTAAACCAAATCCCGCCGTCAGGATGGACGACAACGTCGTTCGGTCCGTTGAGCTCTTTCCCATTCCATTTGTCCGCGAGCACAGATATCGAGCCGTCTGGTTCGTACCGGACGACCCGCCGCGCGCCGTGCTCGCAAGCAAGCTGGCGTCCGGAAAAATCAAACGTGTTCCCGTTTGTGTAATTGGTGGGCTGCCGAAAAACGCTGACGTGGTTGTCCTCCTCGAGCCAGCGGAATTGCCGGTCGTTCGGAATGTCGCTCCAAAGGAGAAAGCGCCCCACGCCGCTCCAAGCAGGCCCTTCTGCCCAAAGCGCGCCGGTCGCGAGGCGCTGAATCGCCGTGTTGCCGATCTTGTATTTTTCAAACTGTTTATCCAGGACAACAATGTCGGCGTCGGGATAGCGAATCGGCTGTTTGCCTGACCAATCGCGCTCTGCGGAATGGCTGCGCGGAGCGAGCGCAGCGCTTGTGAGAGCGGCAGCCCCGGCGAGAAAACTTCGACGATTGCGCTTCGAAACGGAGCTAAAAAAATGCGAATTCATAGGTTCAGCTTCTGGGATGGGCGGCGAAAACCCTGACTCCCTCGATGGCCGATTTCAAGAAAAAGGTTTTTCCTTGCATTAGACGCGCTGGCCAGAATATAAGGGCTGCGAATCCAAATGTTTCCTTGCTGGTTGCGAGCTCTGCTCTTTGTCGTGCAGGGGTTTTTTTTGATCCAAATCAGCCGGCTGGAACTCAGATAATTAACCAACAAATCCCAACAACCATATGGTAAACCTGTCCTTTAAAAAGGCATGCGCTCTCGTGGCCATGCTTGGCGCTACCGCCGCGCTCTCGCGTGCGGCCGCTCCAAAAATATACGAGGAAGCCGGAGGCGTCGTGGTGATCGAAGCTGAACATTTCGATACGCGCGTCAACGACGCGGCCGACGCAACAATCGGCTGGAAGATTGTCCCGGATGAAGATCCCGGAACGGGAAGTGGGCCCAACCTAAATGCCCGCGGAAACAAGTACATCGAATCCCTGCCGGACGCCGGCGTCAACAAAGGCGGCGACGTTGGCACGCCCCCTTACGTCGAGTACAAAGTGGCCATTGGCACGCCGGGAACGTACCGGTTGTTCCTCCGTTTTTCGGGTTGGGATGGCGGCAGCGATTCCATCTACGCCCAGATTATGGAGATGAAAAAATCCAATGGCGGGCCGGGTCCGGACTGGTACCGTTACATTGGCCAGAAAAATCCGCCCGATGATACTTCCATCGTCGACTTCGCCCTGATCAACAACACCACCACGGGCGGCTCTGCCATCGGCTGGAACGGTGACGGCGGGCCCGAACTCACCAATGCTGGCGGCGGTGAAGTCGCCGCGGTATGGAACTTGAGCGCGGGTGTTTACACGATCCGAATCAGCATTCGTGAAGACGGCTCAGCCCTCGACGCTCTTTTGCTGCAGTTAACCAGTCTTCCGCAGCCGACCAATCCCGGACCGGCGGAATCAGCGCTCGCCACTTTTTATATCACCCAAAGTCCGGTCGATTCGTTTACCACCCCAGGCAAAACAGCGACCTTTACCGTCGCCGCGACCGCGACGGGGGCTATCACGTACAAATGGCAATCGAAAGCTCCAGGCGCGGCGGATTTCAGTGACATTCCTGGTGCGACCAGCGCCTCCTACACAACCGCAACGGTCACCGACGCGATGGGCGGGACGCAATACCGGGCCCTGGTTTCGAGTGGAGGGAAGACCCTCACCTCGGGCGCAGCTACCCTCATTACCGATGCTGCGGCGCCAACGATCATTCTCGCCAACGGATCGCCCGATTTGAAACAGGTCACCGTTACGTTTAATGAAAAATTGAATGATGCCTCGGCGACGACGGCTGCGAATTACTCCATTAACAATGGCGTGACCGTCACCAGCGCGACCTTGGATGCCAGCGGCAAGGTTGTCACCCTGAAGACTTCCAACCAGACCAGCGGCACTGCCTACACACTGACGGTCAACGGCGTCAAAGACATCGCGGGCAATGCCACGGCGAATGCGACCACGCCATTTCAAGGCGCGTCGCCTGTCGCAGGCGCGTTGCGCGTCGACCTTTGGTTCAACATTGGCGGGACCCCGATTGACGGTCTGACCAGCGACCCGCGTTATCCGAATACTCCCGATCGAACAACCTACTGGACTCTGTTCGGCCCGTTCGCGGCCGGCAATAACTACGGCGACAATTTCGGCGGCCAGGTTAGCGGCTGGCTCGTGCCGCCCGTCACCGGCAATTACAAGTTTTATCTCCGCAGCGACGACGCCGGGCAACTCTTTCTGAGCACTGACGACAAACAAGCGAACGAAACCCTCATTGCGGAACAAACCGGCTGCTGCAACGCATTCCAAGATGCGGAAGGCACGCTCTCCTCGACTCCCATTCCGCTCACGGCGGGCAAACGGTACTTCATTCGCGGCCTGTACAAAGAAGGCGGTGGCGATGATTACATCCAAGTTGGCTGGCGCACGCCAAACGACGCGGATTTGAACGCTCCTCCGACCGCTGTCATTCCCGGAAAGTACCTGCAGACATTGGCTGACCCGACGGCCTCCATCCTCATTAGCCAGCAACCAGCCAATGCCTCGGTGGCGGCGAACACTCCCGTGACATTCACAGTCGCGTACTCCGCGCTTTCAGCATTCGGCACGGGCGCATCTGTCCAATGGCAGAAAGCTCCGGCCGGCAGCAGCACGTTTGCAGACATTGCAGGCGCAACCGGCAACTCGCTAAATCTCGCGTTTGCCAGCGCCACCGACTCTGGCGCTCAATACCGGGCTGCCATCACCGCAGGCGGCACCACCGTCAACAGCAATCCCGCCACCTTGACCGTCAGCGCTGACACGACTCCGCCTACGGTCACTGATGTCAGCGGCACGGTTAGCAGCGTCACGGTGATTTTCAGTGAGCCTATCGATCCTGTGACCGGCGCAGCCAAAGCCAATTACACGCTCAGCGGCGGCGGAACAGTCAGTTCGGCTACGGTTACCTCGGGACTCACCCAAGCGGGCGCGGTTCGCTTGGCAGTGAGCGGGTTGACTGCGGGCAATAGCTACACCCTCACGGTTAGCGCGGTGAAGGACGTGGTTGGCAATGTCGTGGCGAGCACCACTAAAACGTTCATTGCCTATCATATCAACGATAGCTTTAACGACGGCCAACTTCCTGCCGGCGCGACGGTCAATGGAAGCGCCAACGTCCAAGCTGCTGGTGGCCTTAATGGAACTGGGTTTCTCGAACTCACGTCGAACTTGAATGGCCTCCAAGGGACAATGATTTATCCCGACACGCTCAGCGGCGGAACAGCCACGAAGCTGGTCGCGACGTGGAAGATGTATATCGGCAACGGCAGCGGCGACCCCGCTGACGGATTTGCCGTGAGCATTGCCGGCGATCTCGATTCAGCCCAAAACTTCGGCGAAGAAGGCGCCGGGACAGGCCTCACCATCTCGTTCGACACGTATGATAATGGTGGCGGTGAAGCCCCGGCTATCTCGGTGAAGTACGGCGGCTTGGCCGAGGAGCTTATTGCTGACGGCGGCAATACCGTCGTCAAAACCAACCTCGCCAAAGCGACTTTGGTGAACAGTCGTTGGGTCGATGTCGGAGTTCAGGTCGATGCTTCCGGGAAAATCACGGTCCAGCACGACAATATTAAGTACTTTGACAAGGTTCAGATTCCTGGTTGGACAGGCATCGTCGGTCCGAAAGTTGGGATTGGCGGCCGCACGGGTGGTCAAAATGAACGGAACTGGGTCGACGATTTCCGCGTGGCTTTCAACTCGGACGTGTCGCTCCCGCAGCCGCCCACGATCAGCATCACCTCCCCGGCTAACAATGCGACGTTCGCTGCCGGCGCGAGTGTGACCATTACAGTCAATGCGCAAGCTCCTGGCAGCACCGTCGAAAAAGTCGAATTCTTCGCCAACGGCAGCAAGATTGGTGAATCGACCACGGCGCCCTATTCGCTCACCATTCCCAACGTGCCCAAGGGCGCCTACAACGTGACCGCCAAGATCACCAGCGGCGCAGGAATCAGTGTCACCTCAGCGCCGGTCAAGGTTCTGGTTGGCAACCCGGACACGATTCTGTACGTGCATGGCGGAAGCGCTCCGAACGCTGCCGACACCGCGATCATCAATCGCCTCTTTGGAATGGCCTTTGACGTCGTGACCGTCGGCGATACGGCATCGCAAACAAGCGATGCGGACGGCAAAGTGTTGGTGATCACTTCGTCCACGGTCGGTTCCGGCAACGTGAACACAAAATTCGTGGATGTGGCGGTGCCGGTGATCAACTGGGAGGAAGCGCTGACGGATGAGTTCCTCTTCGACACCAACGATGCGGGCCAGCATGGAAGCACAGGTGGACAAACCGACATTCAAATCGTCAAAGCGGATCACCCGTTGGCCGCTGGCTTGACCGCCGGAGCACATACCATAGCGACGTCAGCGCAAACCTTCAGCTGGGGAACCCCAGCCGCGTCTGCGGTGATCATCGCCACAATGGCTGATGGCACCGGCCACGCGTGCATCTTCGGTTTTGAAAAGGGCGCCACCTTAGTGGATGGCTCTTCCAAAGCCGCCGCACGCCGGGTCCATATCTTCCTCACCAACGACACCTATCCCGCGTTGAACGACGACGGAAAGAAGTTGGTCGACGCGGCGATTAACTGGGCGATTGGCAACAACGTCACACCGCCTCCTCAGCAGGCGAAGCTCACGGCCAGCAAATCAGGTAACAACATTACCATCTCCTGGACGAACGGCGGCACGTTGCAGAAGAACAATCAGATCGTCGGCGGCACCTGGGTCGACGTTCCAGGAAACAGCCCGCAGACGCTTCCGATTGCGGGGCAGGCTCAGTTCTTCCGCGTGAAGCAATAATCGGGAAGTAAGCACGAATTCTAAATCAGAAGAGGCCGGGATTTTTCCCGGCCTCTTTTTTTTTCATTGTTCGGTGTCCGACTTTGGCCATCAGGAACGCGGCCTTTAGGCTGCAGAGCGGGCGACTCATCGGGACTGGTGCAACGCGCCTCGGCTGCAGCGTGAACGCTGCGTTCCGGGCCTTGCGGAAACCGAACTCAGCAGAGAAAGGAACGCGGCCTCCAGGCTGCAGAGTGGGCAACGCATCTGAACAGGTGCAACGCCTCGTGCTGCAGCGTAAATGCTGCGTTCCAGCGGCTACGAATTGTCAACCGGAGGACCTCTTCACAATGATTTTTTTGGCGGGAGGAAAACCAACTTCACGCCGTCATTTTTCTGCGATTGGGCAAGGCTATCGATCAAGCTGCCTGCTACCTTCGGCTCAGCGGCCTTGGCCGCCGGATCAGTCGCCTTCTTCGGCTGGAGCGCCGAGCGGAGAGCTTCCTCGACCAATTGGCTGCAATGAATCTTCATCGGCGGCAATGGCCCGAGCTCGCCCCCCAGTTCTTGTCCAGACATCGTCAACGCTTCCTCCGCTGTTTTCCCACGGATCAATTCGCTCGCCAAACTAGCCACGGCGATTGCTGTTTCACACCCGAACGACTGAAAGCTGGCTTTGTCGATGACCTTTTTCCCTTTTTCCTCTTTGAACTTGATCCACATCCGGAGCATCTCGCCACAATCAGCGCTGCCGACGGTGCCGACCGCGTCGGCGTCTTCCATGGCGCCCATGTTCTTAGGATTGCGGATCGCTTCCCGGATTTTTTTCTCGAGCTCGTTTTCCATAAGCAAACAACACCTTTGATCTTTTCTTTAATTCGCGGTCGCTTCGAATCAGCGGTTAAGCCAGCGCGTAACGGGGAATCGCAGAATCAACTTCCTCCGCCCAGGCATCGATCCCGCCGCGCAAACAGCGGACATTCTGAAAAGCATGGCCCAAAAAATAAGCGGCGGCGTCCAAACTTTGTTTTCCTTGGTGGTCGACGATGACAAACATTCGGTCGCGCGGCCATTTGCCCAGAATCTCCTGCATGGCGGCTTGTGTCATTAGGACGGAACCTTCGATGCGGGCGGATTCAAACTCCGTCTTCGAGCGGATGTCCAGCAAAGGAATATTCGGCTCTCGCTGGCGCAGGCTGTCTAATTCTTTGGGCTCGATCAGAATGGCCGAATCCTGTTCGTGGCTTTGCCGAATGTGGCTGAGCACCTCATTGACATCCAAATTCTCGTTTCGCTGGCAAACCTCAGCCAGCGTCTCGGTCGGCTGGAATCCGCAACTGCTGCATCCCCCAATGTGATAGCGGCGGAACAGCGCGCGCTGAGCTCCGGGGAAGGCCTGCAGGATTTCCCCCATCGTGCTGTTTGCGTCGATCTGTTCAGAGTTCATTTCGAAATTTTCCGTAGCTGAACTCGTCAGAGTTCAGGCTTGGCGTTGCACCGCCTGGGCTGAAGACTCACGTCTTCAGCTACGCTGTAATTCCGTAGCTGAATTCGTGAGAGTTCAGAGTTGGCGTTGCACCGCCTGGGTTGGAGACTCACGTCTTCAGCTACGCGCTGAAGAATTGTTGGATTTCTTTGAGCACTTCGATCATTCGATCGACTTCCTCGATCGTGTTGTAAAAATAAAAGCTCGCCCGAGCGGTCGCAGGAACGCCTAGTTTTTTCATCAAAGGCTGGTTGCAATGATGTCCTCCGCGCATCGCGATGCCGCGCTGATCCGCGACGGTCACCACGTCGTGGGCGTGAACATCGCCCAGCGCAAAGCTGACCAAACCCGCGCGCCCAATGTGCGGCCCGAACAATCGAATGTCCTTCAGCCGGGAGAGTTGTTCGTAGGCGTAAGCAGCGAGCTCGTGATCGTGACGGTTGATTTGCTCTCGGCCGATTTCGTCCAGATAATCCATTGCCACGTGGAGTCCGATTGGCCCGGAAATGTGCGGGGTGCCCGCTTCAAATTTGTGAGGGACCTTGTTCCAGGTGCTCTTATGAAAATCGACGGTCGCGATCATGTCTCCTCCGCCCTGATACGGCGGCATCTGTTCCAGCAAGTCGAGGCGGCCGTAAAGCACTCCGATTCCTGTTGGGCCGCACATTTTGTGGCCGGAAAAGGCGAGAAAATCGCACCCGATCTCGCGAACATCCAGGAGGCAATGGCCTGCGCTTTGCGCGGCATCCACCAACGTCACCGCGCCCACTTTTCGAGCGCGCGCACAAAATTCAGCGACGGGGTTCACTGTCCCAAGCGTGTTCGAGATATGCGTGAACGCAAAAAGTTTTACTTCGGGCGTGAGCCATTCGTCGAGGCGAGCGAGATCGAGCAAGCCGCGGTCATCCTGGACCGGCAAATAAAGAAGCTCCGCCCCGGTGCGTTCCGCCGCCAGCTGCCACGGAACAATGTTGCTATGGTGTTCCATCTCCGTCAGCAGGATCTTGTCGCCGGGTTTCAGGTTTTTGCCTCCCCAACTGTGGGCAACGAGATTGATGCTTTCAGTAGTGCCGCGCGTGAAAATAATTTCGTCCGCGTGAGCGGCGTTAATGAAACTGGCGGCGCGTTGCCGGGCGGCTTCGTAAGCGATGCTTGCCCGTGTGCTCAGCGCATGAACGCCCCGATGGACGTTCGCATTGTCATGCTCGTAAAAATGACGAATGGCATCGATGACCCGTTGCGGCTTTTGTGAAGTGGCGGCGTTATCCAAATAAATCAACGGCTGGCCATTGACGCTCTGGTCAAGGATAGGAAAATCTTTTCGAAGCGATGACATGTCGATCACCGCAGTTGGGCTCCGGGATCTGGAGGCATTCGTCCTCATGGGGCGGGAATCTAAAGCAACCCGAGTTGGAGTTTGGCCGCTTCAGTCATCATGCCTTGGTTCCAGGGAGGATCCCAAACGATATCCACCTGAACGTCGCTGACTCCTGGAACGCTGCGGATTTTTTGTTCGACATCACTGGCGATGGCCGGTCCCATGCCGCAACCTGGGGCGGTCAATGTCATTTTGACATCAACCCGGCTGCCTTTTTCGGGCTCAGGCGTAATCGTGCAGTCGTAAATTAAACCCAGGTCCACAATGTTGACCGGAATTTCCGGATCATAACAGGTGCGCATCTGGTCCCAGAGAGCTTTTTCGCTGACCGGCCCGCCCGCTTCATCCTCTGTTTGCTGCGTGCTCTCCGCGCCCGCCAAGCCAAGCGCGTCCGCGTCTTTGCCTGAGATCCGAGCCATGACGCCGTTGCAGATGACGGTATAAGTCCCGCCTAACGATTGTGTGATCGTCGCTTCAGCGCGGGCGGGCAAAATCACCGGAGCCCCGGCCGGAATCAAGACTGCCTCGACATCTCGCATTAAATGAACTGTGTCGTTGATTTTCATTTTTGGAAGGCCGGCGCGTCATTCAGTCGAAACCGGCTCTGGTTTTTGATCGACCGCCGCCACGACGGTGTGCCAGGGCAATATAGCGCATTTCACCCGCGCCGGAAATTTGTGAACGCCGGTAAATACAGAAAGTTTTCCCAACTCGGCGCTGTCACCCCGGCCGGTCATGACCATGTCGTGAACTTTTTCGAAAAGCGCCTTAACCTCGGCTTTGGTTTTTCCTTGAAGAGCCGTGGTGAGAAGCGATGCGGACGCTTTGGAAATGGCGCAGCCCGATCCTTGAAAACTGATCTCCTTCACCACGTCATTTTCCATTCGCACGTAAATCGTCACCTGATCGCCGCAGAGCGGGTTGTGGCCTTCCGCTTTGCAATTCGCATTTTCCAGCTTCAAAAAATTGCGCGGGCTCTTGCTGTGGTCAAGAATGACCTGCTGGTAAAGATCTGTGAGATCGTCAAACATGAGGCGGTCGGTGGTGTCCAATTCGAGGATTCTGTTCCAGCCTGTCCCAAATCACGGCGTCGAGCTCTTCGCGCGCAGGTTCATGCCGGATCCGTTCGGTAATCTCGCTGGCGAACGCATGGATTAACATCCGCCGCGCTGTGTCCAAGCCGATCCCTCGGGCGCGCAAATAGAAAATCGATTCATCATTCAACTGCCCGATGGTTGCCCCGTGGGTGCATTTGACGTCATCGGCGTAGATTTCAAGCTGCGGCTTCGTATTCGCGGTGGCGCCGTCCGACAAGAGCAGATTTTTATTGGTCTGCTTTGCGTCGGTCTTCTGGGCATCCGGCCGGACCAGAATTCGCCCGTGGAAAACCCCGCGGGATTCGTCGTCGAGAATGCCATTGAAATATTCATGGCTGTTACAGTGCGGTTGGGCGTGCTCGACAATCATGAAGTGATCGTGAATCTGGTCGCCTTTCGCGAGGTAGAGCCCATTCAAGACGCACTCGATGCCTTCCCCTGCCAGAACCGTCTTGATGTTGTTCCGCGCAATCTTGGCGCCCGCGGCGAACGAGTGAAAGACGAAGTTGCAACCGCGCGCGAGCTGAGCGTGCAGCGCGGACAGGTGGAAGGCGTCCAAGCTTTCGTCCTGGAACTTTGAAAACTCAAGCACAGCTCGTTCTCCGAGCACGACTTCGGTGACGCAATTGCTGACGTAGGAGGCGCCGTGCTTTCCCGCGTCGGTTTCCAAGATAGTCGCACCGGCCCCTTTCTCGACGACAACGAGGTTGCGGCAATTCGTGAATTGCCCCGGTTCCGCCGGATCGGAAAAATAAATAATGTGAATGGGCGAGGAAACCTGCTTGCCCGCAGGAACCCTGATCAACGCGCCGTCCCGGAAAAATGCCGTGTTGAGCGCGACGAATGGATTATCATCCGGCCGGACATAACGGGCGAGCTGGTTTTGTAAAAGGTGCGGCTCAGCGGCCAGCGCATGGGACAGCGGAGAGATGTGGACCTCCGTTGCCAGCTTGGGCAACACGGAAAGATGCGGAGCAAAATGACCGTTTACGAACACGATGCGGTGCGCCGGCAACTTGGCCCAAGTCAGGTTTGTGAGCGCGTTGGCGGTTAAGGCGCCACTGGGCTGAAGCACGGGCTTGAATGGAAGATGCGCAATCGCCGAAACGTTGGTGAACCGCCAGTCTTCTTGTTGAAGGGTGGGAAACCCTAGATCAGCGAATCTGGCGAGCGCCGCCTTGCGAATGGGAAATTCCCACGAAGGAGCTTTATCGAGCGCCTCGCGTTCAAAAGTCGCGAAGGCCTGCAAGTAAGGATCGCTCTCTTTGGGCATCGGAACTGGGTGTGTCTTGATCATCGCTTCTCCGCTAGGCCGAAATCGCTTCGGGCTTGGTGATCCAGTCATAACCCTTCGTCTCCAACTCGAGAGCCAGCTCTTTGCCTCCCGATCGAACGATCCGTCCGTCAAACAGAACGTGGACGAAATCAGGAATGATGTAATCCAGCAGGCGCTGATAATGCGTGATTAACAGCTGTGCGTTGTCCGCGCGCTTCAGCTTGTTCACGCCCGCCGCGACAATCCTGAGCGCGTCGATGTCCAGGCCGGAATCGGTTTCATCCAGGATCGCTAGCTTCGGTTCGAGCACCGCCATTTGGAAAATCTCGTTCCGTTTTTTCTCACCGCCAGAGAATCCTTCGTTGACCGGCCGGCGGAGCAAATCCTCGGGAAGCTCGAGCAGTTTGACTTTTTCTTTTACCAGATTCAAAAAATCCATCGCATCGAGCTCAGGCAGCCCTTTGTGCTTGCGCACTTCATTCAAGGCCGCCCGCAGGAAGTAAGTGCTATTGACTCCGGGAATTTCCACGGGATATTGAAAAGCCAGGAACACTCCTTCCCTTGCGCGCTCTTCCGGATCGAGGTCGAGCAGGTCGCGGCCATTATAGAGCACTTCTCCCGCTGTCACGTGGTACCCTTCCCGTCCGGCCAATATTTGAGCGAGCGTGCTCTTGCCGCTGCCGTTTGGACCCATGATGGCATGGACTTCTCCCGCCGAGACGGTGAGATTGATCCCCTTCAGGATCGGTTTGCCATCGACTCCCGCATGTAGATTTCGAATTTCGAGCATAGCTAATAAAAGTATGTGCGCTGACAACTCGCGTCACTGGGTTCGGCGCCGAAGAGGAACTTAACCGACGCTTCCCTCGAGACTAACCCCGAGAAGTTTCTGGGCCTCCACGGCGAATTCCATGGGCAGTTGCCGGAACACTTCTTTGCAATAGCCGTTCACGATCAGGTTCACGGCATCCTGCGTCGAGAGCCCGCGCTGGTTGCAATAGAAAATCTGGTCCTCGCCGATCTTCGATGTGGTCGCTTCGTGCTCCACGCTGGCGGTCGTGTTCTTCACCTCGATATAAGGGAACGTGTGGGCCCCGCATTGCGTGCCGAGCAAGAGCGAATCGCATTGCGAGAAATTGCGGGCGTTCGTTGCGCTTTTCTGGATCTTAACCAAGCCGCGATAACTATTTTGCCCGTGTCCAGCAGAGATCCCTTTCGACACGATCGTGCTCCGGCTGTTGCGGCCAACGTGAATCATCTTTGTCCCTGTGTCCGCTTGCTGGTAGTTGTTCGTTACCGCAACAGAATAGAATTCGCCCACGGAATTATCGCCGAGCAGAATGACGCTGGGATACTTCCAAGTAATGGCTGAACCGGTCTCAACCTGTGTCCACGAGATTTTCGAATTCGTTCCCCGGCAAATGCCTCGCTTCGTGACAAAGTTGTAGATCCCGCCCCGGCCTTCCGCATCGCCAGGATACCAATTCTGCACCGTAGAATATTTGATTTCGGCGCGGTCGAGCGCCACAAGCTCCACAACAGCGGCGTGCAGCTGATTCTTATCACGCATCGGCGCGGTGCAACCTTCCAAATAGCTAACATAGCTCCCCTCCTCAGCGACGATAAGAGTCCGTTCGAATTGGCCCGTGTCCGCGGCGTTAATCCGGAAATAAGTCGAAAGCTCCATCGGACAGCGGACCCCTTTCGGTATATAGCAGAAGGACCCGTCGCTAAAAACGGCCGAGTTGAGCGCCGCATAAAAATTGTCCGTGAAGGGCACGACCGACCCGAGATACTTTTGGATCAAGTGCGGGTGGGATTGAACAGCTTCGCTAAACGAGCAGAAGATCACGCCCATTTCGCCGAGCTTTTCTTTGAATGTTGTCCCGACTGAGACGCTGTCAAACACCGCATCGACCGCGACCCCGGCGAGGCGTTCGCGTTCCCGCAATGGAATGCCTAGTTTGTCGTAAGTTTCGAGCAGTTTGGGATCGACTTCATCGAGGCTGCGCGGACCTTCGTTGCGGCTTTTGGGGGCGGAGTAATAAATGATCTTCTGAAAATCGACTGGGGGATAGTGCACTTTAGGCCAGTTCGGCGACTTCATTGTCAGCCAATGGCGATACGCTTTGAGCCGCCACTCCAACAAAAACAGCGGCTCGTTCTTCTTCTGCGAGATTAATCGGATCGTTTCTTCATTTAACCCAGGGGGCACGGATTCCGTCTCGAGGTCGGTAATGAATCCATACTTGTATTCTCGCTGGACGAGTCCTTCGATGGTTTCAGTGGCTGTGCTCATGCGGAGAATTGTTTTCGGCTGCCTCGTTGTTTTATTTCGATGAAGCGCACTTCGGGCACGTGCCGCGGAATGACAATTCCCGATGGGTGGCGGTGAAGCCGTCGGGCAAGGCACAGGCTTCGGCGGCAACCTCAACATCAAAAACGGCGCCGCATTCCTCACAGTAAAAATGACCGTGATCTTCCATATTAGGGCAAAATCGGCTGGCCGCGCGGTCGAGTGAGACCTGCCGGACTAAGCCGCAAGTGACGAGCGCATCGAGGCAATTGTAAACGGTGGCAAAGGAAATTTCGGGCATCGTTTTTTTTGCCCGCATGAAAACCTCCTCTGCGGTGGGATGATCCAAATCGCTGAGGAGCACGTCATAGACATGCTGGCGTTGTGGAGTGAACCGAAAGCCGCTGGTGGCGAGTCGTTCATTCAGATGCCTGGAAACTTTGTGATTGACCTGAGGTCGCACGTGGGGAATCTACCTCAACGACGCGGGCTGTCAATATTTGTAATAATTCTAAGTCGCAATTAGACTGTCAACCTGAAACCGAAGTAGAACCCACCGAATTCCAAGCTCAATCTTCGCTCCGCTCCGTGGCAACGGTTCGCGTCTGGTTTCCTGGCCCGCGCCGCATCCAGACCATCACTAAGCTCAGATCTGCCGGAGAAACTCCAGAAATTCGCCCCGCTTGTCCCAGCGTCGCTGGGCGGATGGTTTTGAGTTTCTGTCGCGCTTCAGACCGCAAGCTAGGGATCACTTCATAATCGACCCAGCCAGGGATTTGTCGGTTCTCCATGGTTTTGAACTTTTCAACTTCCACCTCCTGGCGATCGATATACCCGGCATATTTCAAGGCGATCTCGACCTGCTGAATCTCTTCCTGACTCAAGTGGCTGTTTCTATCCGGCAAATCGCAATAGGTTACCGTGGGCCTTCGAAGAAGTTGAGCTAAGGAGTTGCTTCCGGAACGAACCTTCTCCAGCCGGACGAGCTCGTTTTCGATATTATTTTTCTTTTGAAGAAACGTTTCATAACTCCGTTTGGGCAGGAGTCCAACCGTAAAGCCTGTAGGGCAGAGTCGCATGTCAGCATTATCTTGCCGGAGGAGCAGACGGTACTCGGCCCTCGATGTGAACATTCGGTACGGCTCGACCGTGCCTTTGGTTACGAGGTCATCGATTAACACCCCGATGTACGCTTCGTCCCGTCGGAGAATGATTGGCTGCTGGCCGCAAACCTTTCTGGCGGCATTGATGCCTGCGATAATACCTTGGGCAGCAGCTTCTTCGTAGCCTGATGTCCCATTGATTTGCCCAGCCAGAAACAGATTTTGGCAGACTTTTGTTTCGAGCGATGGGGCCAGCTGAGTTGGGAAGCTAAAGTCATACTCGACGGCGTAAGCGGGTCGCAGGATCTCGGCGTGTTCGCATCCGACAATAGTTTTTATGAGATCGACCTGGACTTCGAACGGCAAGCAGGTCGAAAACCCGTTCACATAAATCTCTTCAGTTGCGATCCCTTCTGGTTCGAGGAAGATTTGGTGCCGTTCTTTTTCTGGAAACTTAACGATCTTATCTTCTATGGACGGACAGTACCTTGGCCCCACACCTTCGATCACGCCGGAATACATTGGTGACTTGTGCAAATTCTCTCGAATCAGGCGTGCTGTGCCCTCGGTTGTGTAAGTTATGTGGCAAGGCAACTGGCGCTTTAGGGCCTGGAGAATGGAACCCTTCGGATACGGTTGTTCCACATGGAACAAATCGTCCTTCCAGAAGCTGAAGTACGGGATAGGCTCATCTCCCGGTTGTTCCTCAGTCTTGGAGAAATCGATCGATCGTCGCAACAATCGTGGCGGCGTTCCAGTTTTCAGTCGGCCGAGTTCGAGCCCAACCTCCCGCAACGACGTAGATAAATTCATCGCTGCAGCTTCACCTGATCTGCCTCCGGATTGCTGCGCTTGCCCAATGTGCATCAAGCCACGAAGAAACGTCCCCGTGGTGACAACCACTGTTGTGCCGAGATACTGAACCCCAAAGGTTGTTTCAACTCCAAAAACAGTTCCACCACGATGCAGCAGTTTGGCCGCTTGCCCCTGTTGCAAACAGAGGTTCGGCTCCTGCTCGCAAACGAGTTTCATTCGAAATTGATACGCCTTCTTGTCGCACTGTGCCCGCGGAGCCCAAACAGAAGGCCCTTTTTTCGTATTCAACATCCTGAATTGCAATCCCGTCAAATCAGTCGTTCGGCCCATCTCGCCGCCCAATGCATCAATCTCTCGTGCCAAATGGCCCTTGGCCAGACCGCCAATTGCGGGGTTGCACGACATCTGCCCAATCGTATCCAGGTTGATTGACAAAAGCATCGTCTGGCAACCTATCCGGGCTGCGGCAAGTGCTGCCTCAATGCCTGCGTGGCCACCGCCAAGCACGATCACGTCGAACTTTTTTGGGTAAATAAACATCTACACCTTCTCGTAAACGGCAGAGAAAGGATCTTTGCCGCGAGTCTTACGAATACCACGGTCAGCGTTTGCTGCCAAGTGCTCGCAGATGTGAAAGATCGTTTCTATCCGATCAATCGCCCCAACCGATTCCGCAATTTTCAAAACCGAACTTCCTGTGTGCTGTCCAAGAAACTCTAGGACCTGTCGTTGCAATTCGATGTTCGACGTAGCCGCTTTCTTTCCGGCTTCAACTCCGGGTTGGTGATAGGCATTGATATTCGTGAGCCCAGCGTAAAAACCAACTGCTCGTTCGAACAGTGCGATTAGCATCCCGATTCCAAATGGCGAAACGTCATCAACCGTGATGGTGATTGATTCGCGACCCCGATCAAAGAGAGCTTCGCGAGTCCCTAAGAAGAACCCGTCAAGGTAGTCACCCGAGGTGACATTGCTTTCAACAAAGAAGCTGGGTTCGTGAGAATCCTTGAGAACTCGGATGAAATTAAGGAAGAAATTTGGCGTGCCATCTCTGAGCTGCTGGACGAAAGCATGCTGATCTGTCGAACCTTTATTTCCGTAAACGGTGATGCCTTCACGAATGGTTTTACCGGAGAGATCCTTTTCTTTCCCGATCGATTCCATGATGAGTTGTTGGAGGTACCGGGAAGCGAGCTGCAACCGATCTTTGTAAGGCAACACAACCATATCTCTAATAACTTTAACGTTAGTGTAGTAGTACCAGGCCAGTGCAATGAGCGCTGACGGGTTGGCGTTAACGTTATTTCCACGCGTGACTTCATCGCACGCTGCGGCACCGCCCAGCAGATCGTCTATTGAAATCCCTTGCAATGCCGCCGGCAATAACCCAACCGCAGAGGTTTCGCTCGTTCGACCGCCTACCCAATCCCACATCGGAAATCGATCTAGCCACCTATGGTCCACCGCATGGCGATCAAGCTCACTCCCAAACCCCGTCACGGCTACCGCGTGCTTTGCGAACGTTAACCCAGCCCGCCCATAAGCTTCCGCCGCAATCAGCATTCCGTTTCGAGTCTCCTTTGTTCCGCCGGATTTCGAGATCACTAAACAGAGCGTCTGGCCCAGATCATCCCCAATCGCGGCGAGCACCTTGTCGAAACCATCCGGATCAGTGTTATCGAAAAAGAACACCCGCAATTCATCCCTCTTCGGATGGCCGAGCGCGTCTGCCACAAATTGCGGCCCGAGCGCTGATCCGCCAATTCCGATCAGAAGCAAATTCTCGAAGTGACCATTCGCGCCCGAGATCGTTCCGTCATGCACTTTCGCGGCGAACTCTTTGATCTTTGAGACGGTTCGTTCGATTTCCGAACGAATGGTGTCGGATGGGGCCAAGGAAGCATTGCGCAGCCAATAATGGCCAACCATCCGGTTCTCGTCCGGATTCGCGATCGCACCGCGCTCGAGCTCTGCCATCGACACAAATGCTTTTTGAATCGCGGGCTCCATCTTGGAAAAAAAGCTGCGGTCCAAGCTGGTGCGACTCAGATCAAGGCGAAGGCCGAGGGCAGGGAATTCCCAATAAAATTGTTTGAAACGTTCCCAATCAGGTTGGTTCATACCCGAGCGAAGATAAACTAGGAATCTCGCGGAACGGAATAGATAAAGTTTCAGCCGACCTTTATCACGATTTTTCCGGTAAGGCTGCCTGCTTTAGCGAGCGTGTTTTCCTCCTGCAATCGGTGAGCCTCAGCAGCTTGATCGAGTGGAAAAATGCGGCCGATGTTTGGCTTCAGTTTGTCTTCGCCTAGCCAACGATTAATCTCGTTCGCGGCGTGCTTCTGTTCGGCTGGAGTAGCGGCGAACATGGCAAATCCGTGCAGCGAGCATCCCTTGACGTAAAAAGGTCCGACTGGAAACGAAGGCTTGGCCTCGCGACCGGCCATCAAAATCATTCGCCCTCGAGGCGCGAGCAGCGCAATGGTCCTGTCGAAGTTCGGCTCGCGCAATGTTTCCCACCAAACATTAATGCCGTCAGGCGCAAACCGGCGAATCTGTTCGTCCACATCCGAGTCTTTGTAGTTAATGGCCAAGTCAGCCCCCAGCCGCCGGCACAGTTCGAGTTTTTCTTCCGAACCTGCTGTGGTGATGACTCGCGCGCCGAGAGCTTTCGCGATTTGAACCACCGCAGAGCCGACACCTCCGGCGCCGCCGTTTACAAAAAGGATTTCGTTCTTCTGAAGTTTTGCATCCCGGACGATCCCAAGGTGAGCGGTGATACTGACCAATGCGAGCGCCGCAGCTTCTTCATCCGACACAGCTGGCGGAATTGGGTAGAGCCACCTTTCATCAACGGCAGCGAGTTCAGCAAATGTGCCTTGCCTGCCGAGCAGCCCTTGATTTGAACCCCAGACTCGATCCCCAGGCTTGAATTGCGTGGTCTCCTTGCCACATTCGAGAACGGTCCCGGCTAGATCGCAGCCGATGACGAATGGGAATGGCAACTTCATCGCAACCATGCCGCCGCGAATGTACGTGTCGATCGGGTTAACCGCGGCTGCGCTCACCTGCACGAGACATTGTTGTGGGGCTGGGCGCGGATCGGGCAGATCGCCGACGATAATATTCTCGGGCGGTCCGGTCTTTGTGATGTAGGCGGCTTTCATAACCCTGGAGAAATCCGAAGCGACGAGAGCATAGGAACAGAAAAGACAGCGCGCAAGAAACTTGGCAGGCGTGAAGGTGCTTTTACTCAGTAGCCCATGAAAACGACTCTGATCTTCCTGACAGCTGTCTTCTTGATTTGCGGTTCAACCACGGCCGCGGCTGACCCTTCGGACTGGACCGTCGCGACACCGCGAAGCCGAGGGATTTCCGTTTCGATCGTAAACGGCCGTTGGCAAATCAACGGCAGCGTGACATATCCAAAATCCAAGGCGGAAGGACTGCTGTTAAACGTGCGGATGGTCAACGCAGTATTCGAGGATGCGAAGCGCCCTGAGTTCGACCCGGAGGCGAACACGACTGAATTCCTCGCGAAGATTGACGAGTACACCGCGCATGGCGTCCGCGCGTTCACCTTGAATCTTCAGGGCGGAATGCCTGGTTATGAAGGGGCGCTCAATTCCGCCTTCTCTGCGGACGGGGCGCTCCGGCACGAATACATGAAGCGCGTGTCGCGTGTCATCCGAGCGTGTGACCGTCTTGGGGCGGTTGTGATTCTCGGCTGTTTTTATCAGCGTCAGGATCAAATTCTCCGGGATGAATCCGCCGTTCGGGCGGCCGTGCTGAACGTGGTTCGCTGGATTGAGACGAACGATTGCCGGAACGTTCTCCTGGAAATCGCGAATGAGTTTGGCCATCCAGGATTTGATCATCCCATTTTGAAAACCGCCGCGGGACAGATCGAACTTGTCCGATTGGCTAAAAAGGCCGCGCCGGCGTTGCTGGTTTCGACCAGTGGATTGGGAAACGGCCGGTTACCCGAGGAAGTCGCCCGGGCGAGCGACTTCCTGCTCATCCATTTCAACGAGACTCCACTAACTGAGATTCCGAATCGCATCGCTGCTTTAAAGCGGTACGGCAAGCCGATCGTGTGCAATGAGGACGCAAAGCTTGGCAAGGCGGGAAGGCGTGCGGTCGAATTGTCAGTCGAGAATGGCGCCTCGTGGGGTTTGATGGCCGAACATATTAACCAACGATACCCATTTACGTTTCGAGGTCCCGCGGATGATCCGGACGTTTACGAAAAATTCAAAGAGCTCGCGGGTCCTAAGCGGCGTTGATAGCGATTTTCGAAATGTTCGACCGCGAATAAATGCCCAGGACGCGATCGGAAGAGACGCGATGTTTGTTAATTCAACAGCAACATGAAAAAAGTTGGGCCCGTGTCCGCGCGGTTGAGCTCAGTTTCAACCCGCTTGGCTTCCGGCTCGGGGCCGAAATCGGCCATTTTTTTCCACAACGGGCTTTCCATGCCGCGATAAAGAATCGAATAAGTTCGCGCTGGCTGAGCTTGGAATCGCAGCGAGAGTTTTCCGTTTGTTCCTAAAGCGGCTTGCAATCGCAACGCGCTTGAAGCGTCGTGCGGATCTGTTCCACTGCGATACTCCTGAACGTTCGTGAGTCCATCACCGTCCAGGTCGCGAACGGCATCGAGCGGATCGTTCGGATCGAGTTGATGAGCCACTTCCCAATCATCGGGCAAGCCATCGCCGTCACTGTCCAGTGGCAAATCAGGATCATTGCTCATTCCAGGGCTTAGCCTTGGAAGTTGGACAATGGTGGGGGATCCGTCTGGCAGCCGGCCTTCGGAAACATTTTCTTGTTGCGCGCCGAACAGGACTTGATCGGCCAGAGCGCCAGTTCCGTCATACAGGACAATGCTTCCTCCTTCAGCGGACAATTTGAAGTCGAGATGGTTTGGCCCTGGATCTTCATCGGCCCACAACCGAAGGAAACCGGCCGGCGCGATGAACGTTGGGGTTTTAAGTTGGAAAACCGAATTGCTGTTGGACAAGTAGATTTCTTGAAGCGCAACAGGAAGCTTCGGGTTTCCATTGTACAATTCAATCCAATCAGCTCTTTCGGGTGGGGCGTTCGCGAGCCACTCGTTGAGCACGATCTCACGGGGCGAGCCGATTTCCGCGAGCTGGTTCGACGCGCCTGGCGTCGGGACCGTCAGCGCCCAATGTCCGTTGATTCGTCCGATGGACCGGCCGTTCACTTCGGGACCGAACGTCATCGCGTCGATTCGGTGATTGGCGGCATCAAATAATCGGACGGTCTGGCCGTCTCGATCAAGGCCGAAGCCGGAATGCATTCCAGGGTTGTTGGTGAGGCGATCGCACCAAACGACAACGAACGCGCCGGGAGCAACTATCTGTGGCGGCAGGAGAAACTTTCTTGGGTTCGCATCGTCCGTCAGGCTCCAACCTTGAAGATCAATCGAGGTGGCGGTCCTGTTTTGAAGTTCGACAAAATCGAAAAGAATCCCTTCCTCGCTCGTGAGGGTGGGTCCAGTTGCCAGCACCTCGCTGATCTGCAAGGTCGGAGTGGCTGCTGCGTTGCCGCCGCCGGGAGAACCTCCGATGGATGAGCTCGCGCGCCAGTTGGCCGGGTCATTCGGATCAGCCGCAGAATCGATGATTTCCAAGGAAGGCCCTTGGCCGTCAGCTTCGGTTGGCCAAAGTTTGCTATCGCGGTAAGTCACTGAAACCGCGGTGTGCCCGTCACGGCCCAACAAGGCCAACCGTTCTCCGGAATTGTCGAGGCTCCCGCCAAACCAGCCATTGGGCTGGACCCCCGCGTAACGGGAAGCCCAGCGGCCTGGATCCCGGTTTGAACCCAACAAAAAAATTTCGCCCGGCCGCAGGCGGGTGGCGTGCGGAAACAAAAAATCAATTCCCTTAAAACTGAATTGGGAAAGGTCTGCCTCGACCGCGCCGATGTTTTGCAATTCGAGGAACTCAAATTCCTCGCCGTCCATGGGGTGGTACATGATTTCCGAGAACGCGATGGGATAGCCGCGTTCGCCAATTTGAAAATCGGCTTCGGTCAGCGCGCTCCAAGTTCCCTGCTCCAACGCCCGAGCTTTGATTCGGCCACTCTGAGTTAGGATGAGCGGTCCGCTGTATTCAAAAGCGCCCCCGCCAACCGCCCCACTGATTGGAACCCGCGGATCGCTCCCGTCTCGCGTGAAATAGATTCGGCCGGACAACGCTTGCATTGTGAGCGCGAACCCAGGCGCGGCCCACCCGCCGTTTTGGTTGAATTCAGGCGCGGCCACAGATGGGTAAAGCCCAGCCGCGCGGAGTTGATTGAGCACGGTGCGCGTTCGCCCCGGAAAATACGAGTTGAGCAGCCGTTGTTGTTCTGTCCGCCACTGATTATCGCGCGTGTACAGTTCGTAAGGCGGGCTCGAGTAGGAATTGACATCGCGCCGGTAATCGCCCCACCTCGCCGATTCGGCAACAATCGGCAGCTCGACTTCAGCGGCGCGCTTTTTCCACCGGGCCACGGCGGCTTCGGGCGTCAAAGCGCCTCCATTAAAAAATTGTTTGTGAACGTGGTCCGCGAAGGCGAGGCGATATTCTGGATTGCCAGCGAGTTTCGTGTGCAAGTTCGATGGAACGTCCGGATTGCTCACCCGATTAATCGCCGGGTCATTGAGGATATTTTCTCCATCCCATGGGAGGTAATAGAACTGGCCGCCATTCCGGTTGCGCACGGCATACCAATTTTTATTTTTGCCCCAATCTTCGTGGCCGACATAAAAGTGGAGCAGCATGTAATCGATGAATTGGGAAAGATTCAACATCTGCTGCATTCGGCCGTATTGGACCGGGTCAGCCGGATTGGTGATGCCGAGCAATTGATCGTAAGCGGTGATGGCGCCGTCTTTGACCGTTCCTTCGTTAATGACATCGAAATCTTCTTTTTCGCCGCCGAGGTACGTCGCGGCGAAGCTGCCGTCCGGCCGTTCACTCGGATCGTAGATTCCCCAGTAAAGGCCGTTCAAAAACAGGTGAACGTACCGGTTGTGGGTCGAGAGTCCGCCCATCGCTCGCAAGGAATCTTTGATCCATGCATCGCGCGTCCGTTGCGCGCGCGAACGTTGGGTCGGGTTCCAGTGCAGCCATGAAAAATTGAAATCGGACCTGAGCACCAGCGTGTCGAACGATTCAACGGGCGAATCTGGAAACAAATGATAATTCAACTTGGTCGCGCCGTAAGCCCCCTTGAACGATAATCGAAAGGGATGCTTCGGTTGCTTGAGCGGATCGCGCCCGGAATTGCCCTGCGTTTGAATGCCGCAGTCGATTTGAAAACCGGTTTTGCCGTTCGGCCAAATGAATTCCGCCGAGCACGCTTTTTCCCAACTCGCGCCGCGGCTGGTTGGGTGCGTGTAAATCCCACGAACCGGACCGAACAAATCGTCCGGCTTGACTGACAATGCCAGCACTGGCAGCGCCTGCAGCGCTGGTTTGATCAGATCGCGGTAAGCTGGGTTGGTGACGACCTCCGGGTCCATTTCGTAATCGGCCGGATAGCCGCTCCAAACGGTCGGGCCGATAGGAAACCCTGCTGGATTGGACGGCTGGTGCAGAACCTGGTCCCAAAAAATATACGTGTGCGTTTGGGGCAACGACGGCAGAAAGTTCTCCTGAAATGCGGCTGCGCGAATGATCGAAGTTTTGTCGATGGTGATGGGGCCGCTGTAAATCTGGCCGTTGGCCAGGCTCGGTTCGCTCCCATCCACCGTAAAACGGACCGTCGCGCCTGGGTTATCGGAAGTGATTTCGAGGGCAAAGGCGCTTGAGTAAAAGCCTCGCGGCAAGCTAAAGCGGACGGGCGGGACCACTCCAAAGATCGTTGCCGTTGCATTGGCGGAATTCGGCGTGGGCGTGGCAAAATAGCGCAAGCTTCCGACAGCATCATAACCGAAAGAGAAATCGGTTCGTTGCTCCGGGAATGGCTTTAATTCGCTGGCTGGCCTTCGGGGAAATTCACCGTCGAACAAGCCCAAATATTCTCCGGCGGAATTCAATTTAAAATTGGCATGAAGCCGGCCGTTCGGATCGCGCCGATCCTTTCCGGAAGCAAAGACCAACAAATAACCGCCCGCCGGCACGCTGACATCCGGAAACACCCAAAGATCTTGTTTGTCCGGCGCATCCGTCAATGCCCAGCCATTCAGATTGACGGGCGCTGCCCCGAAATTAAAAAGCTCGATCCAATCGCTGTAATCACCGTCTTCATCGCGCAGGCCGTTGCCGTTCGCCGCCAAAATTTCATTGATGCGGACAGTGGCGACCGGTTTGGCCGGATTGAAGAAATAATTCCAGGACGCGCCCTCGAACGCATTTGGCGCCGCGGCTTCGTCCCGAATGCCGTGACCGGTTGCCCAGCGCAACTCGACTGTCCCCACGTTGGGCGGATCAAAATAAAAAACATACGGACCTGCGGCTGTCCCAGTCACGTTCGTGGCGGCGCGTCCGTTCAACAACAAATCAGCGGCGTCGACTCCATCGACCGGCTCGGAAAAAGTTATTTGGACTTGTGAGAGCTCGCGCAGCGTCTGGCCTGGCGCAGGCGTAATCTGCGCTCGTGGCGGGAGCCGGTCGACCACTTGATAAAGCCACGCCGCATCCGGCGCAGTGGAATCAAAGAAATTCGGAGGATCCGCCCGATCGAAAATTTTTGTGTTGGGATCCCATCCTATTTGAACTGGCCCCTCGCGGATTAGTGGAAACGAAAACGTGTAGACTGCGCCCGCTCCCGTCACCTCCTCGGCGGGAGCCCCGTTGACCGACAGATCCGAGGCGCTGACGCCGCTCACCGGCTCGGAGAAGACGATCTCGATGTGATCGAGTTGCGGCACTTCCCCTGGGGAAGGATCGACTTGCAACAAGCGCGGGGCATCTTGATCGAGAAGAGCGCTCGCCGGAGGAGCGGCTGAGGCTAAACAGAGGAGCAGGCAAACCAACGAGGCTCTACGCATTCGCTTACATTTCCGAGCAGATTCCTCGCCGATTTGATGAGGCTGGCTGTGAATTTAATTCAAGGAAAGTTTCCGCCTTGTTTCGGGGGCTGCAGGTCAGGCTCGTTTTCAATGACACTACACCATCACAAAACTTGGATTTGCCGTCGATACAAAGTTGCACGAGGGGCCTTTCCATAAACTTTGCGGCTCGCGAGTACGCTCGCCCCACCTGCAACGCTTGGATGCAGCAAACCCATCCGGTGGGGCGAGGCTACGGACGAGCCGGCAAAGAGCATGCGCCGCGGACTTTTTCCTGAACCGGAGAAAGCGCAGCGAGGAACAGCTCTCTTGCTCTTGATCATGTCCCTGCTCTTGCTCGATGGATTTGGTTCCAATGCGTCGTGGCGCCCGCATGCCGTTTTCCTGCAAAGAAATCTGGCCTTATCATTGATGCGCGGTAAACTGCCTGCCTCTCGGATGCGCCCTGGGAGAGACGCGAAGCTGTTTTTATGAATTCGCGTTCTCCAATCAAAATTCGTCGCATCGCTCTCATCGTTGGCTCGGTCGTTCTCTTAGCAGTGGCCCTCCTTTTCTTCCGCATCGTCGCCCGGCCGTTCTGGTTTTCGCCCCCCGTCCGAACTCTCGACCAGGTATCGTTGCACGAGGATGTGCGCTGGTGCCGGCTCACGCGGATCGATCTTCGAGACAAATCGGATCTCCTCCCGACCTTGCGTTTCAACGGACAAACCGTTTGGCCTCGGCCCGATTTGCTGCCAGCGAGCTTCGATCCCAAACTGGTTCTAACCAATGCGATGAATCCGGGCTTAGGCGTCCGCGACTTGCATCGACGGGGCATTACTGGCGCGGGAGTTTCGGTCGCCATTATTGATTATTCCATCTTCGGAGCCCATCCGGAATATGCCGCGCAAGTGGCCGAGATCTATCGCATCGGCGACGCGAAAAGCCCGACGATGCACGGACCGGCGGTGACGAGTTTGCTCGTCGGCGCCCACTGTGGAACAGCTCCGGGCGCGAAATTGTATTTTGTAGTCACTCCCGACCCCGGCGGCGATGCGGCAACGTATGCAGCGGGCCTCGACTGGATATTGAAGAAAAACGAAACACTTGCTGATAAAGAAAAAATCCGAATCGTGTCCGTCTCCGCGACGCCTTCCGGCAAAAGCTTTCGCCCGTTCAAGAATCCCCGGCTTTGGGACGCGGCGTTCGAGCGGGCGGAGAAAAAGGGAATTCTCGTGATCGACGGGACCGTTCACCACGGCTTCGTCGGGCCGTGCCGGCTCGATCCGGCCGATCCGGAAGACCCGGCCAAGTGCATCGCTGTGCTCGCGCGCAACCGGCCGACCTACTTTGACGGTCGCTTGCTTTGCCCGACATCCCCACGGACGGTGGCAGAAGAATACAAAAAGGGGAAACCGGGCTTTCAATACTGCGGGCTGCAGAAAGAAACTATCGAAGCCGCGGGATCGAGTTGGGCGATGCCATATTGCGCCGGGATTGCAGCGCTCGGATTGCAGGTGCGCCCGGAATTGTCTCCGGGCGAAATACGGAAGCTGTTATTGGAATCGGCGTATGTTTCTTCGGATGGCAAGCGTTTCATCAACCCTGCCGCCTTCATCGCCAAAATCGAAAGCAATTCGGCTAACAAGAATTCAAACACTGGACACGCTTCGAACAATCCGTGAACCGGGATTGTCCGCCTCCTCACGCCGGTGGCTACGGTGCGCTGGCGGCCCTGACTGTAGCCGCCGACGTGAGGAGGCGGATGAAGCGGCGCAACCAAACAAGCTGCCTACCGAGGCACGCCTCAGACCAGGCGAGTTCAACAGAATAATCACACTTGAATTCCAAGCCATGTTTCCTCTCCCCGCCTGGCTAATAAATTCCTTGAGGCAGAAAACTCCAAAATCGGCGCGAATGAAAAGTTGGCTTAAATGCAATAACTTTTGAGGTTCAAGGAATCTGGTTCCTCGTCGCAATGCGTGCCACAGGCTGCCACTCGGTTTGATCTTTTTTTCTGCTGGCACGCCCGCGGCTCTCGCGACATTCTTTGCGGTCATCGCATTTATGAATCTTAACGGGAAAATCTGTTTAGTCACCGGCGGCGCCCGCGGGATCGGCGCTGCCACCGCCATTGCTTTGGCGAAGGAAGGGGCGAATGTGGCGATTGCCAGCCGCAGTTTAGATGCGGATGCGAGCGCAACCCGCGATGCCATTGTTGCGCTTGGCCGGCGCTGCGAACTGTTGAGCGCGGATTGCGGCAAGCCGGACGATTGCATTCGCTGTGTCGGTGAAACCGAGACAAGATTAGGCGCTGTTGATGTGCTGATTCATTCTGCCGGCGGTCCGGTTAACGGCGGGCTGCTCGACCTGACTCCTGAAGTTTGGCAAAACGCATTCGACGTGCACGTCCACGCGGTGTTTCATCTCTGCCGCGCGGCGATTCCCAGCATGCGCAAGAAGAAGGAGGGAGCGATCATTTTAATTTCATCCACAGCGGGAATTCGCGGGATCATCACCAACGTCGCGTATCAGGTCGCCAAAGGGGCCTTGCCGCAATTCGCGCGCGCGTTGGCCCGGGAATTTGCGAACGACAATATTCGAGTGAATTGTGTCGCGCCGGGCGTCGTTCGGACGAAATTCCACGCCACCATGACGGAAGAACAGCGCAAGCTGAATTTGGAACAAAGGATTCCGTTACATCGCGAAGGCAAGCCCCAAGACGTTGCCGATCTGATCTTAACGCTGGTGAAAAACGACTATATCACGGGCGAGACGATGACGATCGATGGCGGTTTGACCATGCGCATCGCTTGATTCGCGCTTTTTCGCAGGCACAATCGCGCCAGTGGGGTAAATTGAAGCAGCATTCTTTGGCACGAATGCTGCAAATTTTTATCTCTCGTGAAAACCCTGGGCTCGTTCTTCCTCCTCGCCTCCCTCTGTTCAATCAACCTACCAGCAGCGCCTCTGAAATTATCGATCGGCGCGGCCAATGGCGCTGCTGAGTTGCGCTTGGATCGCAACCCAATCGCCCCCGTGGGCGGAACCCGCTATCGGTTGCTGCTGGAATCGAGCGCCGATTTAAAAGCCTGGTCTGCGGAAGGAGAACTGATCGGGGATGTTTCGCCCGCTTTTTCGGGAAGCGTGACTGGTCCGCAACGCTTCTTCCGGCTGCGTCCTGTGATCGAGGATTTGGGAACCAACCCGGATGGCGCCGAGCTGTTTGGTTACGACCGTGTTTTTCAGGAGGAATTGCGCAAGGTGGGCTTTCTGACGCCGGAAAACTTCGCTGCCGCGCATGACCTGACTGGACGATACCTGGAAGCCATCACATTCGACCCGACTGCGGCGAAATATTGGGATGGGTTCAACACGGACCCTTTGGTCTTCAATGCAAAACTCCCCCCAACTTCGCCCGACCGGCAGCTTTACGATTTGCGGCTGAACCCAGCCGAATTGGCGCTGTTCAAAACGAACGGCTTTGTGGTGAGCGAGCGCCTGGGCGCCTTCAGTTTTGCGGCATGTTTTTACAAGATCTTTGCTGACGATCATCCGGTCTTCGTCTCCGCGGACGCCATGCTGCACGCGTGGCATTTATCCTATCAACGTCTGCTCGAAGAAGCTGAAGAGCTCCAACTGGAACGGGCCCTGCACGAAATCCTTTTTGCGATGACGGGCCGCTTGCCCGAGCTGACTCCGCAAGCTCGGAGCGGCGCGCTCGCCCAAAGCATCCAAGACGTCGATTATTTTCTCGCGGTAGGCCGATCACTGCTGGCGGACCGCCCGCAACTGCCGATTTTTGGCGGCGCGGCTAACGTCCGGCGCACGTTCGATAAGATAAAAGCGCTCGCCTACGATCCTGATTTCGAAATGTTCGGCGCGAGCCGGCCGTTTGATTTCTCTCAATTCAAACCGCGCGGGCATTATGACAAATCGGAATTGTTGCGCCGATATTTCCGGACCTTCATGTGGACGGCCCGGGCGGATTTTCGAATTTTTTGCCCGAGTTCAAACGGAATGCCGAATGCCCAATCGCTGCGCGAGCTGGGGGCAACGTTGGTGCTGGCCCACTTGCTCAAAGCCGGCGCGGTCGCGGACCGGTGGAAGGAGCTCGACGATTTTATCCGGCTGTTTGTGGGTCGGACAGATGCCATGACGTTCGCCCAACTGCAGCCATTGCTGGATGCGTCAGGGATCAATTCGCTGGATGAGATTACGTCTGAAGACTTGTTCAAGCTCCAGCAACAGGTGGTTCAAGGCGATTTAGGGCTCCAGCTGATTCCAGGAGATGTTTATTTCAGCCCTTTCAGCCGCGAACAGACCCAGTTGCCTCGCTCGTTTGTTTTGACGGGGCAGCGGTTCAATCCGGACGGCTGGAGTTTGGGGCAGGTGACATTCGATCGGATTAAATGGAATGTGGAAATCCCTGGAGCAACATTTTTCCAAAAAATAATCCGGCGCTACCCCAGCGCGCTCGATGTTGCCTTCAGCGTCTTGGGAAATCGCGAAGCGGGACCGAACATCGCTCAGCGCATGCTCGATCCGAACGGCCTGAAATTCCGGGATGGGCTGCCCTACGCGCACAACTTGACTGCGCTCGCCGCCACGTTTGATCGCCTCCCGGACAGCGCTTGGGAAGACAATATTTATACTCGATGGCTCGCGGCTCTTCGTGAGTTGTCCCCGCCGACCAGTGGGAGTGAGTTTCCGGAAGCGATGCGAACCCGCGCTTGGGCGATGCGAAGGCTGAACACCCAACTGGCTTCCTACACCGAACTCAAGCACGACACCGTCCTTTACGCCAAACAGCCGTACACCAGCGCCATCACGTGCGATTACCCGGCGGGTTTTGTGGAACCGATTCCGGCGTTCTGGGAGAAAATGGAATCGATGGCCGACGCCTTAGCGGATGGAATGGAGGCCTTGCCTGCCGCCGGGGTCCTGATTGTGGAGATCAACCCGTATGAGATTCCATTATGGGGTTCAGCTGTCCGGGTGGATCTGTCTGCCAGGAAAGCGGCCCGAATAAATTTTTGCCGGCAATTCGCGAAACACATGGGGATTCTCGCTGAGTTGGCGCGAAAAGAACTTCACCAGCAGCCGTTCACAACCGAGGAGACAGCTTTCATCAAAGGCCTGATGAATGACCAGGCTCACCCGTACACCGGACCGACGTATGACGGCTGGTACGCGAAATTATTTTACAGGGATTATTCGCAGCTGTTCCTTGCCGGCGGCCCCGAAAGCACTGCCGCAAACAAACAAGATTCGCTCGTCACCGATATTCATACCGCGCCACCGGATCAAGTCGACGCGGCCGGCGGAGTGCTCCACGAAGCCACGGGCAATGTTGATCTCTTGATGATAGCGGTTGATAGCGGGACGGACCGGATGGTCTACGCCGGGCCCACCTTGAGCCATTATGAGTTCATTGTTCCCGGGCCGACTTTAAAGAGACTTACCGATTCCGAGTGGAGTTCGTATGGAAAACCGCGGCCGGATTGGACCAAGAGCTATCTCGTCCCGGCGAAATAAACCGCGAGCGTATTCAGAACTCGAAGCGCGTATGGATGGCCGGTTATTCGCGCAGCCCCCTTTACGGCCATGTCTCTGGGTGCGGTTCATGGTCGTTGTTCCAGCGGCGGCGCGATGAATCGATCAACAGGGTGTATCGAAACTGCAACGGAGCGCGACTGTGCTGAAAGCCAGTCGCAGCAACGTCGCAAACCAGGCGGCGTCCGACATTTTGAACCGCAACTCCGATTCGGGCATTGCTGCGGCTGGTCTTCCGTATTCCCACAACTTAGGGCTTCAGCAGGCGGGCACGATAAAAACGTTGCGGAAATTTCGCAGCCTCCGGGTCGATGAGTTCGACGATGCCGGCGCTCGCTTGGTTGGTTTGCACTGGAACCCAGGTGAGCGGCGGCGCCAGGTTCAGACTGGCTTCGAGGACGTAATTACTCCCGGCGTATCCTGTGAAGCAGGCGATCAGTTGCTTTTGCCGGTTCAAGCGTGGCGCCAGACGGTGCAACTCAGCGGTGATGTTTACAGCCAGCTGGCTCGAGACGGTTCTCGTCCCGAAACTGTCTATTGCCTGAGCAGTGAGCACGTTGGCGCCGGCGGGTAGATTGTCTGCCACCCATCGATACGGTTCCGCCGTGGCTTCGCCAAGCTTGGCATCGCCATCGAAAAATTCGACTTTGGTCACCGCGCCGCTCCCGGCAGTCACCGTCGCCGCCAACGCAATCGTGGAACAGATCGGGAAGGTCTGACCATTGACCACTCCGCTCAAAACCACGGTGGGCGGACGGATTGCCACTGACACATTCACTACTGCGGATGTCGAGGATAGGCCGCTCGAATCTGACGCGACGGCCGTGATGGCATAATGGCCCGGCGTCAGATTTCCTCCGAGTGTATTATTGAAATGTGAGACGCCAATGTTCTGGATTGAGTCGAGCAGGGCGCCGTTGCTATAAAGTTTCACCGCCACGATCACGCCGGTGGGTTGGTCCGCCACCACGTCAAAGGCGATGGGACCCGGTTGAAGCTGTGCGCCGTCTTTTGGATCTATGATTTGGACGGTCGCGGGTGCGCTCGCCGTTCTGCCAACCACGTAGAGGCGTCCCGGGTCATTCCCGGTCAGCACAAAATCGCCCGTGATCGGATCCAGTGCGATGCCCACGCCAGCGATGCCATTGATGAAATCCCTTCGGGAATCCGGCCGCGGATCGCCGTTCGCGTCGAGGTCGAAAGCGGAAACGGTTTGGGTATTCGGATCGCCGATTAGAACCGCGGGCTGAGTGAAGCCGGGATATCCAGCGGGCACGAAAGCAATTCCACCGGTATTCGCTTCGATTGGCAATTCCAAGCGGGTCGTCGGGTTCCCCACGTCGTAGGCGCCGTCGGTTGACAAAGCAAGAGGGGCATCGAACCAGGTCCCGTCGTGAATGATTTTCAAATGCTCTGCTCCGGGAAATCCCGGCGGAACGGCCGCCACGCTGCCGCCTCCCAGGTCCCCTCCAAATCCTAAGCCTGACAATTCAATAGTACGATCGGGACTGCTGCTGCTCGGCTTGATTTCGCCGAGAGAAAATGGATCACCGCCGATGTAGAATAAGATGTTATGAGGGCCGACTGTCATCCCCGCGTTGAACGCCGATGAGCCATCCATGGCGTGGGCCGTGGCCAACGTAACACTACTACCCGTCAGGCCGACAATATGGTTGGCGCTGTCGCGCGCCACGCTCAACCCGCGGATGCTGGCATCGCCTTGACCGATGCTCGTTCCAATCAGGAGAGTCTTCGAATCGCCCGGCCGGAAAACCACTTGCGAATCAGCCGCGCCGTCGGTCAATAGTCCGGCGTCTTTAATTGAATAAAGTCCGGCAAAAGCGGGCGCGAGCGTCTGGGCAGAGCTGTTGGCAATGAATTGCGCTGCTAGCGCGATTGCGCTGACGAAAGCGGTCCATCCACGCGATTGGCGAGAAGCAGCAAACCGAGCAGGCATCAAAAAGTATTTCATGGCAGTTCCGATAAAAGAAAATGCCGAAACAACCCAGTGAGCGAGCCGCGCCCATCAGTGGGCGAGAGGGTCCCACCCGTGTGGCGCCGGTGGAGCTGATAAGATCGCGGCGAAGGTTTTCACCCCGCGAATTCCGAGCGAAGGAAGATGCAAAAATTCACCGGAAAGTTCCGGAAAAACCAATTTCCATAAGATCAACCGCCAGTGGCGCCAGAGCCGCAAGGAATATGGAACGAACCCAAACGACTCGGCGAATGCGGATCCAATCAAGGCCTAATGACAGCGCGGCCATGGCCACTGTGCTCGCGAGCACCCGGTTGGTTCGACAAACTCACGTCGAATCTGATGGAATCTTCCCTGTCCGTGCAAACCGCGCAATCCGCGCAATCCGTGGTGAAAGTCTTTTCTAGTTTGACCGCGGTTGACACGGATAATGCGGATGGTAATCGCGCTAGGTCCGCTGATTAACCCCTGCATGGAGTTTCAGCGACTCGATATCCGACTATAAACTCTCCCAGGAAATACTCGCCCAAACCATTCGTTTGCTCCTCGGCTCGGTGCGCGCGGCGCCACCGGCACGATGGCGAGCAGCCCGGTCGGAATTTGTTGCGAACATGCGGCAGGGTGAACAAACGGACACTCGATCAAATCGCGTCGAGTCCTGCGCTGGTTGCGCGGTACAATCGTTTGCAAGGCGCAACAACGTCGAGCGCCGAGGAGATCTTGAAACTTGTCAGTGACGGAGATGTCGAAGCAATCCATGTTGTCTGTTCGGCGGCTGAGGCATTGGGCGTCGCGACAGGGTTGTTGACGAATGTGCTCGATCCCGGAACCGTGATTGTCGGCGGCGGGTTGGGCTTGGCTGACGGACTTTATTGGGACGATTTTATTTCTTCAACACGGCGGCATATTTGGTGGGAAGGCCATCGAGGACTGCCGATCATTCGAGCAGGCTGTGGCGAATCGGCCGGCTTCGTCGGCGCCGCTGCCTTTGCCTGGAAGCAATCTGAAAAACTCGGATTGTGAATTCGAGTGGACGAAAACAGCGCCTGGAAAAAGTCGGCGATTGAGAGCCTTTTCACCACGGGCGTGCAAATCTCCGGCAATACCAGCCCATGAACGCGCGCAATCTTCCGGTCACATGCGGGTTCGCGGCGAGGTAGCTGACAATCGTCCTTTCGATGTAAACGATTTCCAGGTTCTCAACTTCAAAGAGCATTGATCGCGCTTTGGACGGCGGCCACCACCGCCTGAACATCTTCGGGAATGGCGAGTGCGGAATGCGGACTGTCGAATTCCGCAATCGGAATTCGGGATTCGGCATTTCGTTATCCGGCCGTGCCGATGCTTGCGTGGGCCGTGGATTCGCGTTGAGAGAAAGACGTGAGCTACAAGGGACAAGGGCACAGTCAAGAACGGTGTCTTCCACCTTGCCCGTGTCAGGCGGACGACGTAATTTGTGGCGCATGTTGGATTGGACGCAATGTTCGGCGGTGGAGCGCGTGCCGGGCAAAGTGAGCGGCGCGTGGTTGTTCAAGGGGACGCGTATCCTGGTCCAAGCCCTTTTCGAAAATCTCGAAGGTGGCGCCACCGTGGACCAGTTCCTTGAATGGTTTCCCGGTGTGGCCCGCGAGCAGGTCCTGGCGGTGCTCAAGTTCGCCGAGGCCTCCTTGGTGGTGGCGGTGACCTGAGCCGGCTGTCCCATGCGCGTTCTCTTTGATCAAGGCACGCCAGCACCTTTACGCCGCGCGCTTTCTCGTCACGAAGTTTCCACCGCGTTTGAGTTGCGGGGGTCCAACCTGGAAGGTGAAAGGAAAAAGCACCGCGCTACTCAAGGGTCCGCACGCAGCACACTCATCTTCGCGGAGCGGTTCGAGCGCGGATTCAGGGACCGTGATGATCGTGAGCGTCTCGCCAAGCGCGTTGAACACTTCGCCGCTGTAGCCGTCCTCGCCGTCCCGGGCGACGTGGTGATCCACCAACTTGACGATGTCGCCGCGCTTCAGCCGTTCTTCCGGCATGTCTCGCGTCAGCACCACGTCTTTGTATAGCTCGAACTTCATCGGGTTCTTACAGCGATTGGACGGACGGACAGCAATTCATCGGGGGGAGGGGCTCAATCTGTGATTCGCGCACGGTGACCACGGCAACCGTGTCGCCGACGGCGTTGAAAACTTCCAAGCTGTAGCCGTCTTCCTGGCCAGGCCGGCCGGGGTGGTGTTCGACCAGCGTTGCGACGTCGCCACGGCGGAGTCCACGTTCGGGCAGCTCCTCAATCAAGGCCACTCGCGTTTACAGTTCGATTCGGTGATGGGAATGCCCTCGCCTCCAGCCCCTCTCCCATCCGATAGGCGAGTGTGGCCGAGAATTCCATCTTCCAGCGGATCACGCAACGGACGGACTTTCTTTTCGTAACCCGGCAAATGTTTTCGCGCCAGTTCCGCGGCCTTGCCCATGCCGACAATCAGCGCCGTGCACTCCGTCCCGCCGCGCCGCTGCTTGCGTTGGCCGTGGATTCGCATTAAGAGAAGGGCGTGAGCTACAAAGGCACAATCAAGAACGGCGTGGTGGTGTTGCCGCCCGAGGCGAAGTTGCCGGAGGGCGCGCAAGTGGAGGTGACGCCGCTGGAAGCGCGGGCGGATGATCCGCCATTTCTCCAGGCCATCCTCAAACTGGCGAAACCGCGCCCGGACTGGCCGGAGGACTTCGCGCTCAACCACGCGCATTACACCAAGGGGCATCCCAAGAAATCATGAAGTCGGTCTTCGCCGACACGTTTTATTTCCTGGCGCTGTTGAACGAGTGCGATGCCGCGCACAAACGAGCCGTGGCCGTTTCGCGCACCGCTGGGCTGACCCTGGTAACCACGGAGTGCGTGCTGATGGAACTGGCGGACGCGTTGTGCAAACCGCACCAGCGGGACGAAGTTCTTGCCCTTTGGGACGTGGTTGAAACCGACCCGGCGTTCCGGCTCATCCGCTCGACCACTGAACTGATTCAGCGCGGGAAGAAACTTTATCGCGAGCGTCCGGACAAGGAATGGCCGCTCACCGATTGCGTTTCCTTCGTCGTGATGCAAGAGCAAGGGTTGACAGAAGCGCTCACGGCGGATCGTCACTTCGAGCAAGGAGGCTTCAAAGCATTGCTGGCCTGACCGTCGCCGACTTTACGACCGAAGCTTCTCCACGGCGTTCGAGTCGGGGTGGTCCAACCTGAGAGGTGAAAGGAAGAAGCACCGCGCTACTCAAGGGTCCGCACGCAGCACACTTCATCTCGGCGGAGCGGTTCGAGCGCGGATTCAGGGACGGTGATAACAGCCAGCGTGTCGCCGACGGCGTTGAAAACTTCGGCGCTGTAGCCGTCCTCGCCGTCGTGGGCAACGTGACGTTCCACTCGTTTCGATGTAAACGGTTTCCATGGCGCTCAATTTCGCAGAGCATTGACCGAGCGTTGGCCGGCGAAAGCCGAATGCTTTCGCCTCACGTAACGCGTGGGAAGCAGGGAGATTGGGAATCCAGATTCGACTGCGCCTTTGCTTGCCTGAGTTGGGATTTCGCGCTAAGGAATAGCCGTGAGCTACAAAGGCACAGTCAAGAACGGCGTGGTCGTGCTGCCGCCCGAGGCGAAGTTACCGGATGGCACGGCCGTGGAAGTGATCCCCGACGAATGGCAGCCGGAGAACGATCCGTTTGTTGCAGCGGTGCTGAAAGTGGCTAAGCCGCGTCCGCATTGGGCCAAAGATTACGTTCGCAACCTCGACCACTATTTGTACGGCGTTCCCAAAGCATCGTGAACGCCGTCTTCGCTGACACGCTTTTCTATCACGCGCTCCTGGACGAGCGCGACCCGTCGCATGGCCGCGCCCTGGCGCAGTCCAAAGTCAAGCAGGCGGGTTGCAAAGCCTTGCTATCCTGAATCTCGGAGCATTCCGCTCGCGCGGCGCGTTGCCACCAGCGTGGCCTCGATTTCCGTCGCCGTCGTGGCCAGGCCCAACGACAAGCGGATCATCTGCCGGGACGCTATTGATTCCGGTTTCATCGCTTTGACAACGTGTGACGGCTCGTCGGAGTCCGCCAGACACGCGGAGCCGGACGACGCGCAGATGCCTTCCTGATCGAGAAGGATGAGCAGCGCTTCGGCTTCGATGCCGTGGAAAGTGATGTTGGTCGTGTTGGCGAGTCGCTTCGATTTGTGCCCGTTCAATTCAGTGTTAGGAATCGAATTCAGGATGCCTTCCTCCAGCGCATCGCGCAACGGGCGGACTTTCTTCTCGTAACCCGGCAAATGTTTTTGCGCCAGTTCTGCCGCCTTGCCCATGCCGACAATCAACGCCACATTCTCCGTGCCGCCGCGCAAACTGCGTTCTTGGTGTCCGCCGTGAATCAGCGGTGAGAACGGCGCTTTCCGTCGGACGTAAAGCGCGCCGACACCTTTTGGCGCATGAAATTTGTGGCCCGCGAGCGAAAGGTAGTCCGCCTGCAACCCGCCGTCGCGGGACACGTCAATCTCCACCTTGCCTGCTGCCTGCACCGCGTCGCAGTGATAGAGCACACCTCGCGCGCGGCAGATCACCGCAATCTCCTTCACCGGAAACAACACGCCCGTTTCGTTGTTCGCCCACATCAGCGACACGACCGCCGTTTCATCCGCGATGGCGTTTTCCAGGTCCGCCAGCTTCAGCAAGCCGTCGCGATCCACCGGCAGATACGTCACGCGGCAGCCGTCCTTCTCCAGCGCCATGCAAAAATTCAGGACCGACGAATGTTCCACTGCCGACGTGACGATGTGCCGCTTGCCGGGATTGGCCTTGAGCGCCGCATGAATCGCCGCATTGTTGCTCTCCGTCGCGCACGACGTAAACATCACGTCACGCGACTGCGCCCCGATCAATTCCGCCACCTGTGCCCGCGCCGTCTCGATGACTGTTTTCAACTTCGCCCCGAACTTGTAGGTGCTGGAAGGATTTCCCCATTGCTCCGTGAAATACGGCCGCATCGCCTCGAAAACTTCAGGCAAGACCGGCGTCGTGGCGTTGTGGTCCAAGTAAATCACACCTTGCCTCCGTTCCGCACACATCGTCGTCGATTTAGATTCTGATTCAAACCTTTGCTTTCCAGCAGCGACTCCAGTTCGGCACGGAGCGGGCCGCGGTCAATGATGGCTTCTTCAAAACCAAGTTTCCGCAGCTTGCTGCTGAACGCCTCCATCTCTGCGCGTCTCGGATGATCTACCGCCATAAAGCGTTCCTTGAAACACAGCAATTGCCGTTCGGCGAAATGATCGAACACTTGCACCCATCGGGTTCGCAAGTTCACCTTGATTCGTTGCTTCAGTTGCGGCAGGCGCTTGTTCTCGAAATCATCGTAAACTAGAAACGTCACTTTACCTGACAGTTTGTGCAGCTTGATCACATCCGCTTGTGCAACATCCCCGAACAACGTGGTGGCGCAGCCTACGTAGGCCCGGAGCACCGGTGGTAACTGATTGAGCAAACTGCGATGGAAGTACAGCGCCTGTTCATTCTGCCAGCCAACCTTTACATCCTCACACGCGATCTCGATCTCGCCTGGATCACCTGCGGCGTAGAGCAATTCTAGCCCCTTCTCCAGAGCGCGGCTGTGATTCCGAAAGAAGGCCCGGATATCCAGCCGAAGAGTGGCCGACAGATGGCCGAACGGCACTCGTTTCCGCAGGTTCGACATCGCGAGATAAACGTGCAAATCGTGTCGGCGGTTCTCGATGGCCCGCTGTAACTCTTCGCCGCCTGCGCGTTGAATGAAGATCCGCAAGGCGCGCCTGGGTGACCCGAACGCTTCGCGTAGCTCTCCATATCGCGGGAACTCTTCTGGAGCGGGAAGGCGGCCGAGTTGAAGCATCGATGCCCAAAATGAATCCAGCAGATCTCTGTGCGCCTCGTAAAGAATTTCCCAGCGCGATCTTCGCTCTGTTCGCCGCCGCCTCCCGAGTCGCGATGCGATCTGGGTCCAATCGATGACCCGCCGCGTCCGTGACGAAATGAAATCCTGCTGATCGGCTGGATCGCGGAAGACATAGAAAATTCCGAGTGCAACCGGGACCGCCGCCACGTCCAGAGCATCTTCAATGTATTGTTGCAGGTCGTGCTGCTCGAAGAATTTCTGAAACGTATTTCGCTTCGTTAACACACCATCCCGAAACGCCGTTGCATTACTGGTTTCGACTGTTTCCCGGATCAATGCCGAAACAACGAGCAACTGCCGCGCGTGACGGAAAGCGTCCAGGAGAGTTTCGAGGCGTTCGGCAGGATCTTCGATGACGTTGAGGACATATCCTAGGTTTACGATGTCGGCTTCGTCCTTTTTTTCATCGCTCCGATGAACCGGATCCCAACCGCTTGCTGAATGCCCAAGCTCGCGGAGACCATCGACGTCCGCTCCTTGCCCGCATCCATAATCGAAGAAGGTCGTGTTGGTCCGAAGTTGACCGTACTCCAACAAAGTGCGAACTGGTTTGGATAATTCGTATCGCGTAAGAGCGGTCTTGTGACGTTCCACCATCGGAGCTGCCAAAAATTTCTCCAGCTTTTCATCAGCGCTTCCTGCTTTCTTCACGCGATGACCTGCGATGACTAGCCCTTTTTCTGCCAGTAGTCTTTCCCAGTTGAGCTTGAATCCGATCGTTGCTGTTTCAGCATAGAGTCCGGCTGCTTCTTCTTCAGCAGTGAGCGCTCCGAATTGGCCGTGAAACGGGTGGTCATCGGGCAAGAACGCCTCCTTGCGATGCAAAATCGGAGGATTAACATTTCCTGAGTAATCGGTTCGGCGAACTTTGCCTCGCGCGAGGTCAATCGTCACCGCGAGCCGGAGCTCAGGATGAGCAACTTTAAAGAACTCCGGGTAAGAGAGAAACGAAACGCCGAGTTGATTGGTCCGAAACTTCACGACGTTGAATTCAGTGCCCACGGCGTAGAGCGCCGACCACCGCGCCATCAATTCGTTCAGGTGTTCGCCAAAATCTGACGTTTCGTCGCGAAAGACGTAGAGAGCCCCGGGGAGTCGTTTGCCGTAAGCGATTCCGAGTAGAAGCTGCTGATACTCGGCCAAAGTCATCGTCGCCTTTCGCTTGTGCTCATCGCACACTGATTGGTCTGTCAGGATTGAAGGAGGAACGGTACAAAATTTTCGGCATCATTCAATCCGAACGCGCCCATAGATTCGTCGCACGGGCGCCAATGCTTCGGCCGTAGGCACTCGTCTCCCGAGCCAAAGTCAATCACTGCGCGGTGGTCGATGAATTACGAGGGCATCCAAAATCCGGCTCGCCAAGCCCCGGGTGATGTTCTGAGGAATCACGGCATGCGAAGGAAATCCGTTGAGTGGATCTGGCTCGACCGTCAGTTCGACAGGAGCATCCTTGTGTGCTCTTCCAAGTTCCTGAAGTTTCCCGACGTTGATTTGGCCAATTAATTCCAGCTTTCGTTCAGGTGGTTTTTCCACGAATCGGCGGAACACGTCCCAATGATCAGCTAGCGAGGTGACAGTAAGACGGCCAACAGATGTTCGCTTGCCCTTGAACAGACTTGGGGAGAGCCGCTGCCCGTCCCACTTGTCCGAACAAATGGCCCGAACTACATGTTCACCTGGTGCGACGGGCATTTATCGCGAAGACAACTGTCCTGCTAGACTAACGGCTTCGGCGTGCGGCACGAATGATTCGATTTCCTCGGCAGCCGAATATAACTCGATTCCTTCAGAGGAGAACTCCACCTGCACGTCGATCCCGTTGCATTCCCAGCGCAACTCAAGTCCGCCTTGGTCCGTGAGAAATAAACTTGGCGTGCAGTCCACCGGGAACTGCACAAGTTCAAGGAAGCGGAAGAACGCCTCAGTTGCACGCGGCGATAGCGGCTTGCCACCCATTTCACCCCAACCTGGCTGATAAAAATTACGAAAGTGCTGCATGCGCCCCCAGCCGCGCGCGCCCAGCTTTTTCAGCAACACTTCCTCGCGATCCACCTCATTGGGTGGGGGAGTGTGTATCGCCGGCAGAGGCGCGCTGTTGGCGAGCCGTTCGCTGAGCTGGTAGGTGTCAGAGTGGGGAATTGGCAGCGTTGTCGTCATTTGTAAATCGGGTTTAACGTACCCAAGTAATCGGCACGGAGCAAGCCGAAGAAAAGGCGCTTAATAGCCAGATGCGCCTCATCAAAGCGCTCCAATCCACCCGTGAAGACATCAAAGTCCAGCGCACCGAACCACGCATCCACATCCAGCACACTGCCGCGGCGTGGTTCGCCACTCGGGCTTGCCACGATCGCGCTATTGGACACCCTCAAGCGCATCGTTAGCGGCCCCTGCCGAAAAACTGTGGTGATCTGACGCTCTTGGTCATGCAACGCCTCACCGCCGACCCGGAGTTCGAGGTGCAAATTCGAAAAAATATCCAAGGGAAAAAAGTCAATGTAACGGACACCCAGACGTTCGCCCTCGCCGACGATTCCGGCTCGATCTAGTCGGTCCAGGAACCATTGCAGCTCGCTCGCAATGATCGACCAACCTGGATAGTCGTTGGGCTTTGTGACGACACTCACGACGCGCGGTCCGGCTTGAACCAGAAACGTCGGACTGAGGAACTGCATCAGCGGCAGGTTAGCGAACGCCGGCTCCTGCCGTCGCACCTCCTCGGGGACCTGCGCCAAAGGCAGCAAGCGTTGTTCGGCATATCGCTGCCGGATTTGGGCATAGAGCAGCCCCGGCATCGTCGCCCATGGTTGGGCGCTGGCAAACCGCAGTTCAAAAATTGCTTCAACGATTGGACACGGATCGATTCTCACCGGCAACCGTTCCGGCAGAGGAAAAGGAAATGGGTTCGAGCCAGGTGCGTTCACAATTTTTCTGCGCATTTCGCGCAGGCGCAGAGCGGGATTTCAAGCCGCATTAATTCATCCCGTCGCGCTATCCGGCACGGGAGCAAGTGTTTTCTGAATCCTATCGCTTCGGCGGGGAGATTTTCACCCCTGCTTTCTGATAAAATCGCCGGACGCGGTCCATTTCCTCCTCGAGTTCCAGCAGGCCGAGCGAGCGCGCCATTTCGCCGATTGACACTTTAGGATCGTTCGACCAGAAGATGCCGCAGTCCTCGTCTTCGTAGTAACGAAAACCGACTTTGTCACCGTAAGCTTTTTTCAGCGCCTGGCCGTTTTGCAATTTTGAACTCCAAGGAAGGATCGCGTAACTGAGGTCGAGTTCGTGCACGAGAATGTTTTGGGGCGGGGTGATCTGCGTGGTGATCTTGCCTGTCGGCTCGAAGACTGATGCATTATGCCGCCACGTGCTCGAGACGATGTAACAGCGTTCTCGTCTCGCGCGGAAGGCGGGCTGAGAGGTCTGCGGCGATTGCGTCGGCCAGGCGATCAGTTCGGCGCCGCGCCGCGACAGCTCGGTCCAGCCGTCGTCGAAGTCCATGTCGTAACAGATCTGAATTCCCAGCTTGCCAAAGTCGCAATCGAAGACCGGCAACGCATCGCCAGGCGTGGCGCCGCCTTCCATCATTCCGCGTTCGAGCGAAACGACCAGGTGAATTTTTCGGTAAGTTCCCATCACTTCACCCTTGCGATCGAGCAACACTGCCGCATTCGAACAGAGCTTTTTCTTTTTCGAATCGAGCAAGTAGGTTGGAACCACGATGTAGCAACTGAGCTCGCGCGCCTTGCTGGCGAAAACATCCTGCACCGGGCCTTCGAATGGAACTGAGCACGCCAAAGCGTCGTTCCCCGCCTCACCGGTGATGGCCGTTTCTGGCAGAATCGCCAGATCGAGACCGCGCCCGTATTTCATTTTGGCCTGAGCCGCCATCTGGTCCACGATTCCGGCCAATTGATCCAAGCGATTCCGCAGGCCCGGATACTGGCCCCAAAAGGATTGCATGGCAGTGCCGACGACAACTTTGCGCGGCGGACCGTTCGAGGTGGTCCTTATTTTCTCCGGAGTTTTCGCAGCGAGCAGCGGGCCTGCGTTTAAAGCCGGCAAACTGCTCATGGTTCCTAGAAATGTTCGTCTGTTCATTTGCTCGGTCCTTTCAGGTGATTGTTATTGCTGAACCCCGTTATTGCCGCCGCACTGCGTGTCGCCAAGGAAATCAGCCGCGATGAGGTTGCTCGACATTTGCGCAAATGTTAATCATCAATTCAGGAATTCCGGCACCAGTTAGCAACAGCCAAAAGATTGTTAAAACGAGGATGACCTGGTTACCAACTCCAATCACGCTCGAGCAGCACGCCGTCGTTTGTTCTTCAAACCGCTGGCGAAATTGGCTGAGCGTCGTCGCGGTCGCCGGCCTTCCCGTGGGATTGATTTGGGACATCTCCTGGCACATCAGCATCGGCCGCGACACGTTTTGGACTCCCGCGCATATCGTCATTCAGCTTGGCGGGGTCATTCCCGCTCTGCTCGCCGCCTGGCTGGCGATGAAAGTCACGTTCATAGAAGCGCCTGGGAAGCGCGCGGCCTCCGTTCGCTTTTGGGGCGGTTACGCTCCTTTCGGCGCATGGGTCACGATGTGGGGAGCAGTTGCGATGGTCACCTCGGCGCCGTTCGACGATTGGTGGCACAACACCTACGGGCTCGATGTGAAGATCGTCAGCCCGCCCCATGCGCTGCTCGGGCTCGGGATGTTCGCGGTGGAATTGGGCGTTCTGCTTTCGGTTCTCTCGTGGCAGAACCGTTCTGCCGGAAATGAAAAAGGGAAGGCCGCGTGGCTGTTCACCCTTTCCTGCGGCTTGATGGTGACGATGCTTTCCGTGTACGCGACCGAATTCACCTGGCCGAATTTCCAACATTCCGCGCATTACTATCGAGTCGTGTCGGAAATTTATCCGTTTCTATTGATCATGACAGCCCGGGCTTCGGGATTGCGCTGGGGAGCGACCATCGCCTCGGCCACCTACATGGCGATCATGCTCCTGGTGATTTGGATTCTGCCGTTGTTTCCCGCGCAACCAAAGCTTGCCCCCATTTACAATCCGCTCGATCGCATGGCGCCGCCGCCATTCCCGATGCTTTTAATTCTTCCTGCTGTCGCGGTCGATTTGCTGGCGAGTTTGTTCAAGCGCCGCCCGGGCCGCGCGGACGCTTCCGGCGCATCCGAAGCCAGCGCAAATTCGCAACGAATTCCGCGCGGGCTTTGGTTCTGGCTCGAGGACTGGGCGCTGGCTCTCGCTGTCGGGGTGGTTTTCCTAACGATCGCGCTTATGGTTCAATGGCACTTCGCGAAATTTCTGATCAGCCCTTCGGCGGACAATTGGTTCTTCGGCGCCGGACATATCTGGCCGTACTACGAAGCGCCTGGCCCATTCCGCCGGCAATTTTGGGAGCTCACGCGCGATCCGGTCACGCTGAAAAGTCTGAAGTATGCCGCGCTCGCCGCGGTTATTTCCGCGCGGCTTGGCCTTTGGTGCGGCAACTGGATGTTGCAGGTGAAGCGATGAAAGCATTTTCTTACGCCATTGGCCTGTTGCTTCTGGTTTTTTCCGCGTCCGCCCACATCGGCAGCCCCAATGTCTATTTCGAAGGGTCAGCCGGGCCATACCCAATCCGGGTCGTGATTCGGCCGCCCGGAGTTGTGCCAGGCTTGGCGGAGATAAACGTTCGCGTGTTGCACGGCCACGCCAGTCAAGTGACGGTGTTTCCCGTTTTTTGGGACGCAGGCAAGGAAGGCTCGCCGCCTCCTGACCTCGCAAAACCGAACCCTGGCGACACGAATCTTTACTCGGCAACGCTCTGGCTGATGAAGCCCGGCGCTTACACCGTGAATGTGACCGTGCAAGGAAACGACGGCCGCGGCGCCGCGATCGTGCCAGTCAATTCGGTGGCGACCACCCGGAATGCGATGCCAGCATGGTTCGGCGCCATGCTCGTTGGTCTCGGATTGGTCTTGTTTGCCGGCGCCGTGACGCTGACAGGAGCCGCTTTCGGTCAGAGCACTTGGAACCCAGGGATCGAACCCTCGCGAAGGCGCCGCTGGTTGGCGCGGATCGCAACCGTGGCCGGCGCAATTTTTTTCGGCGCGCTTTTGCTGCTGGGCAGGGTTTGGTGGAATTTCGTGGACCGCGATTACCGAAATAATCGGCTCTACCAACCGGTCCAGGTTTCAGCCAGCGTGCGCTCGGAGAACGAACAGCCCATATTGAATCTCACGGTCGTCGAAGAGACGCGCCATTGGGCGCCGCTCATTCCTGATCACGGAAAACTGATGCACCTGTTCCTGGTGCGCGAGCCGCAACTCGATGTGTTCGCTCACTTGCACCCGGTGCAAAAGAACCCCAGAACATTTGATGCCGCTCTCCCGCCATTGCCCGCGGGCGAATACGACATCTACGCTGACGTGACGCACGAGACTGGTTTTTCGGAAACGCTCCTCACGAAAGTCCAGTTGCCCGCCATTCCTAAAAGGTTCGAGCAGCTCGCTCGTCCGTTGAAGGAAGCTGACCCGATCTGTTCGCCCACAGGCTGGCTGGGAGGCAGCACGAATTTGTTTTTTGTTCCTGACCGTGATGATTCATGGCGAATCAGCGGTAAAGATGCCGCAATTTCCGCCGCTGTTGCCAGCGCTCTCGACGATAGTTTGACGATGGTCTGGGAAAAGCCGGCGTCCGATTCACCCGAAGCTCACTTGGACTTTAAATTGGTTTTGGCCAACGGAGAGCCCGCGCCGCTCGAACTGTACCTGGGAATGTTCGGCCACGCGGCCGTGCGTCACCGCGATGGGACAGTGTTTGCGCACTTGCACCCCGGCGGCACGTTTTCAATGGGGTCGCAAATGCTCTTTTCAAAAGGGGCCAACAATCGCTCGCGATGGCACGCATCGACGAATGAAGCAATGAGCGGGGCAACGGCAATGATGCAGCATGAAGCTTTTCCAGTTGGCGCCGGCCCGCAATCCGTTTCGTTTCCGTACGAATTTCCAAAGCCGGGCGCGTACCGATTGTGGGTTCAAATGAAAAGCGGCGGCAAAGTTTACACGGGCGTCTTTGACACCGTTTCCAATTTGGGGGAATCACCTCGCGTCACTGCCAACAAGTAAACTGAGCACGCGTCGCTGAACTCGTCATCAGATTCTCACGCGGCAACGCCGCGGCTGAAGACTCACGTCTTCAGCTACGCTTGCGATTTTCCAAGGAGGCTTTCAGTTTGCCGATTCGCCTCGCTGCACGCGTGAAAGCTTCTCGGGCTCGCGCCGGGAATGAATCATCCTGAGTTCCGTGATTAGTTTTCGCGTCCGCTCTGCCGCGGCCATTCCAGTTAAATGATAGCCTGAATCATAAAACTCGTTGAGCGGGTAAATCTGGTCGCGCGGTCGATCGAGCAGAATCAAATGAGGAATGGCCGCGAGTGTCACCAGGTTGCTCGTGATCACGGGCAAACGCGGTTCCAACAGCGAAGCCGGATTTGGCGGACACGAATAAACGCACTGGGCGCCGCGCTCGAAACAAACGCGAGCGAACCGTTCGATGCGCCGCGCCACGCGCGGGCTGATCGGAGAGATTTTCGGCGGACTGAGCAGGGCGCTGTCTGGGGGAACCTGGCTGAGATTTTGGGTCGAACGGTAATGAGCGACATAATCTCCGCGCGAATCAAAGCCGCGCCGATCGTAGCCCGCGCTTCCGGTGACGGGCTGATCGTCAATGCCCCGGAGAGTTCCTCGCCTCACGATGCCGCCCAGAATCGAAAAGCCGGAGTCAGTCACGAGTTTATTCCAGCGATCGAGCGGCAGAAAACGGGCGCTCGCGGGACGAAACTCCAACAGCTGGCGATCCGTGAGTGGATTGTGGCCTCCAGCCATCAAATCATATTCGAAGCTCAGCAGGACCAGGTCGCCGCGCTGAACAAACGGCTCGACTTCATTGAGCATGAATTCAATCCCGAGCCGCGCGACCAAGCTCATATTAACCACCGGTCGGCCGAAGGCGCTTTCGAGGCGGGCGGATTGGATTCCCAACGCGACATTGGACCCGCCGACCAGAATGATTCGAGGCGCTTGTGTTTGGGCGAGGCGGTTGTGTTTGTCGATCGCAGCCGCCAGGTAGTTGGTTTCCGAGGGCAAGCCGCTTTCCCAGCATGCATAAAGAATGAGCGCTTGCAGGAAAACAAAGGCAGCCGCTTTAAGACAAAACGTTCGCATCGGATCAAAACCGAAAATAAATGAATTCCTCGGTGTGATGTGTGCCAAAGAGCAGGATCGCCCAAAAGAACGCCGTGTAAGCCGCCCAGCGAATCGGCCAGGGCAGCACGCCGACCGCGAATGGGTTCCAACGGCGGCGCTGCCACCATTCGATCAACACGAACAGGCCAAGAAAACCGAACGTTCGCGCGTGAAGGTTCAGTTGCTCGAACACGCTTGGCAGAAACCGCGGATCGATTGCCGCCGCGCTGATCCGCCCGCAAATCGTCAGCGCGTCCGGCAGAGTTTTCGCTCGAAAGAATATCCAGCCCAGACAAACCAACCCGAACGTGATCGCGATGCGAACGACGGCCATCGGGTGCGGCACAAAAGATTCGCCACCGGGAATGTCCGCGGCTTTCAGAGCAGGCCGCTTCCGCAGAAAGCGTTCGGCCGTGAGAAGTGTTCCGTGCAAGCCACCCCAAAACACAAAGTGCCACGCGGCGCCGTGCCAAAGCCCGCTCAGGACCGCGGTGGTCATTAAGGTGCGCGCTTGCCGGCCGCGCGACGTTCGGTTCCCGCCGAGCGGAACGTAAACATAATCACGGAACCAGGTGGAAAGTGAAATGTGCCAGCGGCGCCAGAATTCCGTGATGCTTTGGGAGAAGTAAGGAAAGGCAAAGTTCCGCATCAGCCGGATGCCAAAGAGCTCGGCCGTGCCGACGGCGACATCGGAATAGCCCGAGAAATCGCAATAAATTTGGAACGCGAACGCGACCGTGGCCACGGCCAATTCCGCCCCGTTCATCAGCGCCGGTGAATTAAACGCGGCATCCACAATTGTGCTTAGGCTGTCGGCGATAATCATTTTTTTGGCCAGGCCCCAAATGATTCTCCGGCAGCCTTCGCGGGCGGCGTCTGACGAAAATTTTCGGGCCGATTCAAATTGCGGCAGGAGATCGCGCGCCCGTTCGATCGGCCCGGCCACCAACTGCGGGAAGAACGAAACGAATGTCAGGTAATCGAGCAGACTTCGGCGGGCCCGAAACTCTCCGCGATAAATATCGATCGTGTAGCTGAGCGTCTGAAACGTGTAAAAGCTGATGCCTACGGGCAGAATAATGTTCAGGGTGGAAGTCGGCACATCCACTCCGACTGCGGCCAGCGCGAGCACGAAACTGTCGACGAAAAAATTGAAGTATTTGAAGAATGCCAGAATCAAGAGATTCGAGGCGACAGCGGCGGCCAGGATTCGTTTTCGATTAGCAGACGAGGTGGAAGAAGCGAGGCCGAGGCCGGCGGCGTAATCGATCAGCGACGAGGCGAGCATCAGAAAACAAAAGCGCCAATCCCACCAGCCATAAAACACGTAACTGGCTGCGAGCAACACCGCATTCTGCCAGCGCCTCCGTGGCACGAGCCAATGCACGGCGAAAACCACCGGCAGAAACAAAAAGAAAATGAGCGAGGCAAACGACATTCAGTGGAAAAGCAATTTGGGAGAAACTATTGCATCGGCTTCCGTAAAAACCAATCGAATTCAAAATCGGACCGGCCTCTTTTCCGTAGATCAAATTTTTCCAGTTGGGTAAGCTCCGCGCATGAATTCCACCAACTGGTCCGCAGGGTTATTGTCCGCCATTATCGCGTGCGCGTTCCTTCTCCAGGTCGTTGTGCCTGCCGCCGAGCACGGATCTTCCGGGAAGGATTATTACGTTTACATCGGCACCTACACCGGACCCAAAAGCAAAGGCATTTATTTGTACCGGCTCGAAACCGGCAAACCGGCGCTCGTTCAGGTCGGCGTGGCCGCCGAAACGCCCAGCCCCTCGTTTCTCGCCATCCACCCGAACCACAAATTCCTCTACGCCGTCAATGAGGTGGACAATTTCAAAGGACAAAAAAGTGGCGCCGTCTCCGCGTTTGCCATTGATCGAAGCACCGGCCTGCTGACTGCCATCAACGAACAATCTTCCGGCGGTCCCGGCCCGTGCCATGTCTCGGTCGATCATGCCGGAAAGGTCGTGCTCGTCGCGAATTACGCCGGCGGCAGCGTCGCCGCTTATCCGATTGAAAAAAATGGCGGCCTCGGCGCGGCCGGCACGTTCATTCAGCACCGCGGTTCAGGCGTGAATTCCCAGCGTCAATCCACACCCCACGGCCATTTCATTACGATGGATAAACCGAACCGGCACGCCCTCGCGTGCGATCTTGGCCTGGACGAAATCCTCGTTTATCACCTCGATGCAAAGAAAGCGCTCCTGACGCCGAACGATCCACCTTACGGAACGGTCGAACCGGGCGCGGGTCCGCGCCATCTCGCCTTTCATCCGAACGGCCGGTTTGTTTATGTGATTAACGAATTAGCCTCAACCCTCACCACATTCACCTACGATTCCAAACAAGGCCGGCTCGAGAAAATCGAGACGGTGCCGACGCTGCCGAAAGGTTTTTCCGGGAACAACTCAACTGCGGAAGTGCAAATGCATCCTTCCGGCAAGTTCATTTATGGGTCGAATCGCGGACACAACAGCATTGCTGTGTTCTCGATCGATCAAAAGAGCGGGCGTGTCCAGTTGGTGCAGCACGAATCGACGCGCGGGAAAACGCCGCGCGGATTTGATGTCGATCCTTCAGGCCGGTTCCTCGTCGCCGCCAATCAAGATTCGAATTCTCTGAGTTTGTTCGCGATCGATCAGGCCAGCGGCCGGTTATCCCCGATAGGCGAACCGATCCCAGCTCCGATGCCGGTTTGCGTGGTGTTCATGCCGGTTAAATGAGTGCTGAGCGTTGAGAGTTGGACGTTGACCTTAACGCGAGCCAGGCAGTTGGCGCTTCACGCCGCGGACGAGCTCCAAGTTTCGCCGGGCAATTGCATCGTCGGGATTTAATTGCACGGCGATCGCGAATTCTGACTCGGCGCGATCGAACTCGCGTTTGCGATAGTAAACGCTCCCGAGACTTCCATGCGCCTGGTAATCGTCCGGGTTCAGCCGCACCACAGTTTCGAATTCGACTTGAGCGTCGCCCAATTGTTTTTCTGCCAGGTACAGCGCGCCCAAATCGTAGTGCGCTTGATGATTCGATGGATTCAACTGCACGGCGCGCTGGAGATGATCGCGCGCTTCGGCAAACCGGGCGAATTGAAGAAGCGCCTCGCCGAGTTTCGCATGGGCCTGTTCGTCCTCCGGATGATCCTTCAAAACGTTTTCATTGAATGCGATCACGTCGAGGGTTGCTTTTTTCAAATAATCCGCCCGCAGCAACGACAACTCTTGCGGCTTGCGGGGCACGACTTGATACGTCAGCTCCGCCATTTCGTCAGTGGCGGCCAAGCCATACCGCACGCGCTTCGGGGGGTGATTGGGATTGTGCGGGTTCTCGGCAGAGTTATCGTAGCTGAACCGCATCACCACCTTGCTGCCTTTCGGGAGGAACACCGGCGTGGCATAGCGGTAATCCCCTTGCCAGTTGAAGTCCCAATTCTTGATCAGCAACAGCCATCGCTTCGTTCCATCCGGCAAAATCGCGTAGCCTTGCATTTCCTTGGCGAGATAATGAGCGTGCGGGCTGACGCGCAAGACATCCACGTCGATCGGCAACACATACGAGTTCTCGACAGCGTAATTCTTCGCGCCGGCAGGAATATCAATGCGCCATTGCGGGAGGTACAACCGGAAGGGCGTATTCGTGGGCGCCGCCTCGGTAAAATAAAATCCCACCGCAGGCTGAACCTGCTCGGGTTTGCCGCTGGGATGGAGATGCAGTTGGAGCACCAGGTCGCTGTTTTTCTCCAGCGGCCAGGACAAACCTTCCCCGGTCGGTTCGGCCCTCTTGCCCGGTTGCCAGCCGAGCATCTGGCCAGCGACCATCACCGCCGTTTCGGGCAACTGCATGCCATCAAACCCCGCCGGATTTTGTTTCTCTGCCAGACGCCGCGACTCGCGAGTTTGATCAATATTGATAAAGGCGTGGTGAATGACTTTTGGATTGCCAGGGCGAAAATCAACCGCACGGACAAAACGCCGAGCTGCCAGCGGAATCGGCACGACTAAATTTCGATAAACGTCTTTTCCCTCGGCCCCGAGCGCGTAAGGCTGCGGAACCTGAACGACAAGGTCCGGCTCCCCCAACTGCCAGCCTTCCGTCCAGTTCGGCGGGCGCGGCGAGTCGGCGGCATCGCCTTCGAGCAACCCTTCACCAATCCATCGCTGCAATTTCGCGAACTCGTCCGCGGTCAATCGACGGTCGTTGGCAAATTCGCCGTAACCAGGTTCCGGAAGCCAGGGCGGCATGTACCGGCGGGCCGTCACGTCGGCGATTTCTTTCGCCCGCTTCTTGACGTCCGCGTAACTCAGCAGAGTGAACGGGGCCGCTTGACCAGGCCGATGACAATAAGCGCAGCGCGTGAAAACAATCGGCGCGATGTCTTTGTGAAAAGTGAGACGCGTTTCCGGCGAAGCAGTCTGAGGGTTGCTGCCGCGACTCTGGGCGCGGAATTGGAGCAGCAGTGGGACTCCCAGGGCGCCCGCGAGCAGCAGCGCCCAAAGCCACTGGAGCTGACGCGCAACTCCTGAGCGTCGCGGTTTGGCGACTGTGGATGATTCGGGCTGACGTGCCCGTTTCTGCTTCATCGTGGGTTGATATCAGCTCAGGGAAGATGCCTCAAGCTTGCGCGCACTAAGGTCCGCCTGATTTTCTCTTCATGAACCCTCACAATCGAGCGCTGCCAAATCCAGGCGCACGTGCATCCAGATTTGGCACGAAGTTCATGCTCCCAATGCGCGCGAAAACGTTGGACGTGGAGGCTTCCCATGAGGCGGTGAGAGCGCAGCCAGGAACGGCTCTCTTGCTCTTGATCATGGATTGGAAAATCGCCCTTCACCCGCCGGCTAGAAAGCCTGCGCTGCACGAGCGATCCATCGAATGGCTTGTCGCACGGCTGGAACGGTTGTAGAGAAGAAGCACGTGAGCTTCCGTTTTAAATCCCAACTGCTTTTCCAGGTCGTCCTCGGAATCGTCATCGGCTCTCTCAGCTGCGACAAAGCCGCGGGCAAACCCCAAATCGGCGCGAAAGATTTGGACGGCCATGCCGTCGATGTTTTTGCCGGGACCAATAAGCTCGTCGTGTTGCTGTTTGTCAGCAACGATTGTCCCATCTCCAACCGGTACACCCCCGAGTTGATCCGATTGCACCGGCTCTACTCTTCCAAAGGAGTTTCCTTTTTCGCCGTCCACGCGAATAAAGACGAAACGCCCGAGTCGATTCGCCGCCATGCCGAGGAATTTCATTATTCGTTCCCAGTGCTGCGGGATCCGGGGTTGGACTTGGTCAAGCGGGCCAAAGCCACGGTCACACCTGAAGCTGCGGTTTTCCGCAGCAGCGGGGAATTAATTTACCACGGCCGAGTTGACAACCGCTATGTGGCACTCGGGCAGGAACGAGCGGTAATCACGGAGCACGATTTGGAGCAGGCGATTTTATCCGGCCTCGATGGGAAGCTGCCACAACTTCAGTTTGTGCCAGCAGTTGGGTGCCAATTAAGCCCAAGAGAGTAGATCGTCCTTTTCTGCTCTTGCTCTTGGTCTTGTTCGATCGAATAAGACTGGGCAAAGCACAAGCGAGCTGGATCCTCCAGCGTGGCGGGACAAAGGACGGTTTTTAAGGCTCTTTGACTCCACCCTTGGGCATCGCATTCGTGGGCAACCCGGGCGGAGCGGGCGGCTGCCGAACAGCCTTTTCACCCGGCAGCGACGGAGTCGGATTGATCTGAACGGATGACCCGGACAGGCCGGGCGGCGGTGTTTGGCCGGTGCTAAGGAGTTGGCCAGGGGGCTTTGGAAACTGCGGATGATAACCGGGTGGCAACGGAGGGATTTGCTTGACGAGTTTCCGCCAGGTGTCCCGCTCGTGTTCGGACATATCGGCCCATCTCCGTGCGTTCTGAAGAAAAGCATCGCGATCCGGGGCTGACATTCCCGAGAATTTTTCCCAGGACTGTAGCGAAGCTCGCCGCTGCTCAGCGGGAAGTTTTTCGAATTTCACCAGGTTCGTTTCAATGGCGGCGCGGTCGGACGACGGGATCAGGTCGAGTGTCTTTTGTTTTTCGACCGGGGTCATCTCGAAAAAGCTTTCGAACTGCTTCGACATTTCGAGCCGGTGCTGTTGGGGAATGGCTTGCCAGCGCTGGAATCGAACAGCCAGCGCTTGGCGCTCGGGTTCCGGCTGAGGCGAGGGGGGATTAGGGCTGAGCTCGGAGAACCGCAGCACATATTGAGTCATCCACGCGTTTTCAAGGACTTCCTTCCGCAGATCTTCCGGGAGCAAGTCCCATTGTTCGAGCCGGGCGGTGACTTGCTGTTGCATTTCCGCGGGGACGAATGCCATGAACCGTTTGCGCACGGCTGGCGGCGATTCCATCAAGGGACGGAGGTAATACCGCAGCTGCATTTGCTGCAAGCGCCGCTCGCGTTCCGCCGGAGATAAGCGGTCATACTCGCGCAGTTTCGCCAGCAGAAATTCACGCTGAGGTTTGGCAGCGAGTTGTTGCGCCCGTTGTGCAGGCGTGGCGGCCAGCAACTCGCGGAAATTCTCAACCGGGGACTTGGGCCGAGGCGCCTCAGGCGGATTGGTGGCTGACTGAAAGGGAACCGGCTTGGCGGCGTCAGCCTCTTTGGCATCGCGTGGAGCCGCTGCGAAAGCCGGGACAACCGTCAGAATGAAAACCAATGAGCGCATGGCGAGTTTATTGGAGAGCCGCGAGGACCCGATCGTCCTCGTTTTGGCGAGGGGCTTGGCTCAGGTTGTGAATGGCGTCGAAATCCTGCAGCAATTCCAGCGCGGGCATCGGCGCAGTCTGTGAAAACGTGGCCAATTGTTTGGCGCTGTTCTGCCGGTGCGCGAGCTGAATCTGTGTTTGAACAAAAATACCGGCTAGAAAAATCGCGGCCAAACCGGCTGTTGCCGGCAGCCAGCGCCGCATCGGCAAGGCCCAACCCCAGGGGCGCGGGCGGGGTGGCTGCGCCGTCGCAGCTTGCAAGACTTGAGCGGTGAAATTGGACGAAACAGCAGGAGACGGGAGCTCGCGGATCAGGCGATTCAGATTTGACTCTTCCTGCAAGCGGGCCTTCTCTTCCGCATCACTCGGCGACAGCGAAGCCAGTTGGGCCTCCTCCTCGTTGGTCCACGGCCGTTTCAGTCCTGCGGCCAGAAGTTCATCTCGATTCGGTCCATTCATGCGGTTGCGAATTGAAAACCGCGTGAAGCGGAAAGTTGCTCGGGAGAAGGTTTCATAAAGTTTCGCTAGAAATTGGTTTCACTCCAAGCGCCGGAACGAAGGTACGGCTTCAATCGTGCCTTCAAGGTTTCCCGGGCCCGATGGATCAACGATTTCGTGGCCGAAAGCGAACAGCCCAGAATCTCGGAAATGTCTTCATACGAGATTTCCTCTTCGCGAAACAGCAACAGGGCAGTTCGCTGATTTTCCGGGAGGCCAGCCAGCGCCTCGGCGATTTTTTGTTGGAGCTCCTGCTGCAGCAGCAGGTCAGGCGGCGCAAAGCTGCGGGTGTCGTGAATTTGCCGCGGGGGCAAGTCGTCGTGGTCGGGCAATTGGGCGTCCAAAGAATCGGCCGGGTGCCTCGCGCGCCGGCGGAGTTCATTCAAGCAGAGGTTTCGGGCAATCGTGAACAACCAGGTGGAAAACTTAGCTCTGGCCTGGTAACGCCCTGCGGACTTAAAGACCTGCACGAACGCCATCTGGGCCAAATCCTCCGCTTCCGCCGCATCAGGAAGCGTCCGGAAAATCAGGTTGAACACGGGCTGTTTGTATTTTTCGACCAGGACTTCGAAAGCCGCCAAGTCACCCTGCTTCACCTGAAGCATGAGCGCCGCGTCCGCGTCCATTTGCCCTTCCATCATTCTTCATACTAACAAACACCGGACCTGCCACAAGGTCTTGCCTTTCCTGAAATTCCTGTCCACCTTCCCAGGGCAAAATGAGGAGTCTCATGGAAAAAATCGCTGCCGACGCGGAGCAACGGCTTCCGTTGCCGCCCGGCCAGCTGCCGACGCAGGAACTGCGGCGGTACAAGGATTTTTTAAAGGTCGAGAGCCACCGGTTGAAAATGTTGCATCGCGCCGGCGGCGGCGGGCGCGCTATTTGCCAGGCTCGCGCCGGGATTCTCGATCTGCTCCTTCAATTTCTCTTCCAAGCAGTGCTCGAGAGCATTCCGCCCACGAACGCCGCGAAACCCGCTCTGGCGCTGGTCGCGATCGGCGGATATGGCCGCAAAGAGCTCAATCCGCACAGCGACATCGATCTCATGCTTCTCCACGATGGAAATCTCGTCGCGCTGGATAAAGCCAATCCCTATTTCGCCGCGGTCACCGACTCGTTCATTTGCATTCTTTGGGACATCGGACTGAAGGTGGGCCATTCCGTGCGCAGCATTCATGATTGCGTGAAAGTCGCCAACTCGAACATGCAATCGAAAACATCGCTGATCGAAGCGCGCCTGATCGCCGGCAACAAATCGCTTTTCGAGCAGATGCAAAGCTCGGTGCTCGCCAAATGCGTGGGTGGTTTCGAGGATGAATACATTCAGGCCCGCATCGCGGATCAGGAGGCGCGGCGCGCGAAATTCGGGAATTCGGCGCTGATGCAAGAGCCGAACGTGAAGAATGGCTGCGGCGGCTTGAGGGATTACCAGAATCTCTTCTGGATGGCTTACTTCAAGTATCGCGTTCGGACGCTCGATGATTTGCAGCAGCGCGAATTGATCAACGAAGGCGAATTAAAAAAGCTCGATGGCGCGTACGACTTCCTGCTCCGCGTTCGCACGGAGCTTCAGTATGAAATGAAACGGCCGGTGGATGTTTTGACGAAAGCAATTCAGCCGACCCTCGCTCACAACCTGGGTTACCTGGATCGTTCGCCGCGCAAACGCCTGGAGCGTTTCATGCGCGATGTCTACACACACATGCGGAACATCTATTTGATCACCCGCACGGTCGAGCAGCGCCTGGCCCTTTTGCCGGAGGGAGAACGCCCTCGGTCATGGCGAAACTTATTCCGCCGCCCGCGCGCCTCCGCAGCGCCGCAGTTGGTCGATGGCTTTAAAATCAGCAAAGACGAGATCTACGCCGCCTCAAATCGCGTCTTCCGCGACCAGCCCCGCCGGATGATGCGCGTGTTCCTCTACGCCCAGCAACGCGGCTTGAAATTTCATCCGGACCTGGCCCAGCTCATCCGCCAGCAGCTGAACCTGGTCGACCGCAGCTTTCTGCGTGATCCCCACGCGCACGAGACATTCCTCGAAATCCTGAATCAGCGCGGCAACGTCGCCCCCATCCTTCACGCGATGCACGACGTCGGTTTCCTCGGCAAATTCCTGCCTGAGTTCGGCCGGTTGACTTGTCTTGTCCAGCACGAGTTTTATCACCAATACACCGCGGACGAACACACCTTGGTCTGCATCGAGAAACTCGACCAAGTCTGGGGCGCGACCGAACAGCCTTTCAAGGCCTACGCGCCGATTTTTCAAAGCCTCGAACGGCCCTTCATTCTGTATCTCGCGCTGCTGCTCCACGACGCCGGGAAAGCTTACCGAACTGGAGATCATGCCGAAATCGGCCGGCAGCTCGCGCTCAAAGTGGCCAAGCGGCTCGGGCTTGACGGCGCCACCTCTCACGTCCTCTGTCTGTTGATCGAGCACCATTTGCTCATGGCGCAGATTTCCCAGCGGCGCGACCTCGAGGATCAGAGCGTCATTCGCCATTTCGCCGCCCAGATTCAAACGCCCGAAAATCTGTCGATGCTGACCTTGCACACGCTGGCCGATTCGCTCGGCACGAGCAGCCAGCTTTGGAATGGCTTCAAAGATTCCCTGCTCTGGACCCTTCATGCCAAAGCCATGCAGACGCTCTCGGGCGCGACGACGTTCATTCGCGCCGAGAAACTGCACCGCGATCTGTTGGTCGAGGAAGTGCGTCGATTGCTCCCCGCCAGTTTCTGCCAGGACGAAGTGCTGGCCCATTTCGAACATTTGCCACTGCGCTATTTTCAGATTCATAACGCGCGGCAAATCACCTCGCACCTGACGATGGCGCACCGGTTCATGCACCTGCAGGTCGCGGAAGAAGACCGCGCGCTCGAGCCGGTGGTCAATTGGCATGATGAAAGGGACCGGGCCTACACCGCGGTGAGCGTTTGCACTTGGGACCGCGCGGGGCTGTTCAGCAAAATCGCCGGGTCTTTCACCGCGGCCGGGCTGAACATTCTCAGCGCCCAAATCCATACCCGCGCGGATGGGATCATCCTGGATGATTTTTTTGTCACCGACGCAAAAACTGGTTTGATCGCCAATCGCGCCGAGAAGGAAAAATTCGAGCATTACCTCGGCTTGGTCCTCGCCGGCGGCGCCATCGATCTGCCGGCGCTGATTGCGAAGGCGCGCGCCCCCGGGCCGGTCCACAAAGTTTCCGAGGCCGATCGGCTGCCGACGCGCATTTCGTTCGATAACGAGATCTCGCAGGATTATACAGTGGTCGAAATCGAAACGGAGGACCGCGTCGGGCTGCTCTATGCGCTTTCCCAAGCGTTGTCAGAGGCGGACATCGACATTTGCCTGGCAAAAATCTGCACGGAAAAGGGCGCGGCCATCGATGCGTTTTACGTGCATCATGCGAATGGCGGGAAAATCCTCGCTGACGAAGACCAACACCTGATCCAAAATCGCTTGCGCGCGGCGATCCACCGTTTGGAGTAAGTTTGTCCTTGGCAGTTTTTCAGCCCGGCGTATTTTCCCGAAGCATTTATGGCCCGAGTCAAATCATTCGCCGCGCTCTTGCCCAAGCCAGAGCTCGCTCCGCGGATTTGCGAACTTCCGTACGACGTGATGTCGTCGGAGGAAGCCCGCCAAATCGCTTCGGGGAATCCGCTGAGTTTCCTGCACGTCAGCAAGCCAGAAATCGACCTGCCCCCGGGAACGGATCTCTATTCGCCCGCCGTTTACGCCAAAGGCAAAGACAATTTCGACCGGCTCATCCGGCAAGGCGCGCTTTACCACGATTCACGCGAATGCTTTTATTTCTACCGCCAGGTCATGGGCGCCCACGCGCAAACGGGTCTGGTGGCTGCGGCCAGCTGCGAAGAGTACCTCGCCGGCGCAATCAAAAAGCACGAGCACACCCGGCCTGACAAAGAAGACGACCGCGTCCGGCACATTGAAGCGTTAAACGCGCAAACCGGGCCTGCTTTTCTAACCTATCGCGCGCGGCCAAGCATCACCGCGCTGGCGGAACGGATCACCGCGGGCCGGACGCTCGTCGATTTCACCGCGGCGGACGGCATCCGGCACACCTCGTGGCGCGTTGATCGGCCGGACGAGATTCAAACCATCCGGCGCGAGTTCGAACAAATCGGCGCCCTTTACATTGCCGACGGCCATCATCGCAGCGCGGCGGCCGCGCGAGTGTTTGAGAAGCGCGGCGGCGCCGGCCGGAGCAGCCATTTTTTAAGCGTTATCTTCCCGGACAATCAGCTTCAGATTCTCCCTTACAATCGGCTCACCAAAGATCTCAACGGCCTCTCTCCCGCGCAATTGATCGAGAAGTTCGACGGCGTTTTCATCATCCAGCCCAACGGCAAGCCGCAGCCCGAGCGAAAACACGAGATCGGATTATTCCTGGCCGGCCAATGGCACACGCTCCATTTTAGGCCGCATTTCGCCGCTGCCACGGACCCGCTGGAAAAACTCGACGTCACGCTCCTTCAGAAATTCGTGCTCGGGCCGATCTTCGGAATCGACAACCCGCGCACGAGTCAGCGCGTTGCGTTCGTCGGGGGGATTCGTGGGACGGGCGAGCTCGAACGGCTGGTGAACCAGGGCGAGTTCGCTTGCGCGTTTTCGATGTTCCCAACGCGGCTGGAGGATTTGATGGCGATCGCGGATCAAGGCGGGGTGATGCCGCCGAAGAGCACCTGGTTCGAGCCGAAATTGCGCGACGCCATGTTCTGCCATTTGATTGGCTGATGACGAGCTCGCGAGCGTTTCCGATGCAGGCCTTTCGAATTTACGTGTTGCGCCGCGCGGGATGTTTCACATGATACAAGAGCGTTATGGCGGACCAGAAACAACACGTTTACGACGAAAGCAAAATCAAGACGCTCTCCTCGCTCGAGCACATCCGGCTGCGGACCGGCATGTACATCGGCCGGATTGGCGACGGCTCTCATTACGATGACGGCTGCTACATCCTGCTCAAGGAGGTCATCGACAATGCCATCGACGAATTCATCATGGGCTACGGCAAAGAAGTGCGGCTCACGATCGACAACAAAACCGTTTCCGTGCGGGATTTCGGCCGCGGCATTCCCCTCGGGAAAGTGGTCGATTGCGTTTCCAAGATTAACACCGGCGCAAAGTACAACGACGATGTCTTCCAATTCAGCGTCGGCCTGAACGGCGTTGGAACTAAAGCCGTCAATGCGCTTTCGAAAGACTTCATCGTGCGCAGCCATCGCGGGGGAGAGTTCGTCGAAGCCTCCTTCAACCAAGGCCGCCTCAAAAAGGAAAAATCAGGCAAAGCCCCCGCCGAACCTGATG